>Ga0213920_1000255_pt1 | contig 48781 bp, 33 predicted proteins | sample McNCre1117MG_FD_161054 | JGI IMG/M metagenome (GOLD analysis project Ga0213920, IMG submission 161054) | Freshwater microbial communities from McNutts Creek, Athens, Georgia, United States - 11-17 MG | ecosystem: Environmental > Aquatic > Freshwater > Creek | place: USA: Georgia | collected...
TGATGAACGCGCCTTGGTTGGGGTTTTCGTTTTTGGCCAAGCCCCACTCGCGGTTGATGATGAGCTGAATCGCCATGGCGCGACGCACCGAGTCTTCGGTGGGCGTGGTGATGGCTTCGTCAAACGCATTGGTGTGCAAGCTGTTGCAGTTGTCGTAAATCGCAATCAGCGCTTGCAGCGTGGTGCGGATGTCGTTGAACTGAATCTCTTGCGCGTGCAATGAGCGGCCCGAGGTTTGGATGTGATATTTCAGTTTCTGCGAGCGCTCGTTCGCGCCGTATTTCTCTTTCATCGCCACGGCCCAAATGCGACGCGCCACGCGGCCCATCACGGTGTACTCGGGGTCCATGCCGTTGCTGAAGAAGAAGCTCAGGTTGGGCGCGAAGTCGTCAATGTGCATGCCGCGCGCCAAATAGGCTTCCACAAATGTGAAGCCATTCGACAGCGTGAACGCCAATTGCGAAATGGGGTTGGCACCTGCTTCGGCAATGTGATAACCGCTGATGGACACGCTGTAGAAGTTACGCACTTGGTTGTGCACAAAGTACTGCGCGATGTCGCCCATGACCTTCAAGCTGAATTCGGTGGAGAACAGACAAGTGTTCTGACCTTGGTCTTCTTTCAAGATGTCGGCTTGCACCGTGCCGCGCACGTTTTGCATGACCCACTCTTTGATCTTTGCGGTTTCGGTTTCGGTCGGGTCCCGGCCGTTGTCCTTTTTGAACTTCTCAATGTTTTGGTCGATGGCGGTGTTCATGAACATCGCCAAGATCGATGGCGCTGGGCCATTGATGGTCATCGACACGCTGGTGGTGGGGTTGCACAGGTCAAACCCGTCGTACAACACCTTCATGTCATCCAGCGTGGCCACGTTAACGCCCGAGTTGCCCACTTTGCCGTAGATGTCTGGGCGTGGATTGGGGTCGTTGCCATAGAGCGTGACCGAGTCAAACGCGGTGGACAAGCGCTTGGCGTCCATGCCCTCAGACACCAGCTTGAAACGGCGGTTGGTGCGGAAGGGGTCGCCTTCGCCCGCAAACATGCGAGTGGGGTCTTCGCCCTCGCGCTTGAACGCGAAGGTGCCAGCGGTGTAGGGGTAGCTGCCGGGCACGTTGTCGAGCATGAGCCACTTCAAGATTTCGCCATGGTCTTCGTACTGTGGCAACGCTACTTTGCGAATCACCGTGCCACTAAGGGATTTGGTGGTGAGTGCGGTGCGAATCTCTTTGTCGCGAATTTTCACCACGTACTCGTCGCCCGCATAGGCGGCTTGCATGTCTGGCCATTGGGCCAACAGCTTGCGCTCGGCGCCACCTAAATTCTCTTCGCGTGCAAAAGCCAAATCAATGGCGGCTTCCGAAGCTTTGGCGCGTCCTGGTTTGTCTTCTGCCAACATGCGCGCCGCTTCGCGCAGTTGTTGAATTTCGCGGGCCAGTTTGGCTTGGGTGCGCGCGCGTTTTTTGTAGCCGCGCACGGTGTCCGTAATTTCAGCCAAGTAGCGACTGCGCGCTGCGGGCACCACGGGCGTTTGGTTGCTGCTGTGGCGCACGTTCAACAAGGGCAAGCGGCCTTCTTTGAAGGTCAAGCCTAGCTCAGTCAAGCGGCCTTTGAGGGCTTGGTACAGGGCGGTCACGCCGTCGTCGTTGAAGCGTGCGGCCATGGTGCCAAACACGGGCATTTGCTCGGTCGGTGTGTGCCAGGCTTCTTTGTTGCGTTGCACCTGCTTAGCCACGTCGCGCAGCGCGTCGCTGGCGCCTTTGCGGTCAAACTTGTTGATGGCGATGAACTCGGCAAAGTCCAGCATGTCGATTTTTTCCAGCTGGCTGGCTGCGCCAAACTCGGGCGTCATCACATACATGGGCACATCCACATGCGGCACGATGGCGGCATCGCCTTGACCAATGCCTGAGGTTTCCACAATGATCAGATCGAACCCCGCGCACTTGGCCGCGGCCAACACGTCGGGCAGGGCTGCGCTGATTTCGCTGCCGAAGTCGCGTGTGGCGAGTGAGCGCATGAACACGCGTGAGCCACTGCTCCACGGGCCGATGGCGTTCATGCGAATGCGGTCACCCAGCAAAGCACCACCGCTCTTACGGCGTGAAGGGTCAATGGAAATCACGGCAATGCGCAAGGCATCGCCTTGGTCCAAGCGAATGCGGCGCACCAACTCGTCGGTGAGCGACGACTTGCCCGCACCGCCTGTGCCGGTGATGCCGAGCACCGGCACCTTGTGCTTGAGTGACTCTTTGCGCACGGCTTCGACCATGTTGTGATCAGCCTTTTCGTTCTCCAGCGCCGTGATGAGCTGCGCCAATTTGCGCCACGCCATTTCGTCATGGCCTTGAATCTCTTTCACCGTTTTGGGTGCGTAGCCCGACAAGTCTTTGTCGCAGCGCATGATCATCTCGCCAATCATGCCTTGCAGGCCCATCTTTTGGCCGTCTTCTGGGCTGTAAATGCGTGTCACACCGTAGGCTTGCAATTCGCGAATTTCTGGGGGCACGATCACGCCGCCGCCGCCGCCAAAGACTTGGATGTGTTCGCCACCGCGTTGGCGCAACAAATCGACCATGTACTTGAAGTACTCCACATGGCCGCCCTGGTAGGAGCTGATGGCAATGCCTTGCACGTCTTCTTGCAGCGCAGCAGTCACCACTTCGTCCACCGAGCGGTTGTGGCCTAGGTGAATCACCTCGGCACCCATGCCTTGCAAGATGCGACGCATGATGTTGATGGCGGCGTCATGGCCGTCAAACAATGATGCGGCGGTGACGAAGCGCACTTTTTGCGTGGGCTTGTAGTTGGCAAGGGCTTGGAATTCGGCGGAAAGGTCAGACATCGAAGGCTCCGAAAAAACGGGAGTGAAGCGAAAAAGATAGAGTTTACGTTTACGTAAACGTCAATCATAACGATTTGGCAGCTTTTTTGGGGAGGATTTGCCCTAATAAAAAAGCCGCAGCGCCTTTAGGCGCTGCGGCTTGGTCTGAATCGACGTGCGGCTTATTTCGGGCCGTACAGGTAGTCAGGCAACCAAAGGGTCAGTCCTGGCCAGATGTACATCAAAACCATGCAGATGATCACGATGAACATGTAAGGCATCATGCCCGCAAAAATCTGATTGATGGTCACATGCGGCGGTGACACCCCTTTCAGATAAAAGGCGGACATTGCCACAGGCGGTGACAAGAAGGCGGCTTGCAAGTTCACAAATACCAGCACGCCCCACAAGATAGGGTCAATCTGGAAGTGAGTCAGCAAGGGCAAGAAGATGGGCACAAAAATCACAATGATTTCGGTCCACTCCAGCGGCCACCCCAGCACAAAGATGACGGCTTGCGACAGCAGCATGAACTGCAGCGGCGTCAGGTCCATCGCCATGACCCATTCTTCCACCAAGCGTTGACCACCCAAGACGGCAAACACGGCAGAGAACAGGGCCGAACCCACGAACAACCAGCACACCATCGAGGTGGTTTTGGCGGTCAAGAACACCGCTTGCTTGGTTTTGTCAAAGTCCAGCGAGCCAGACCACCATGCCATGATGAAGGCACCTGTGGCGCCCACAGCCGCCGATTCAGTCGCGGTGGCCAAGCCCAGCAAGATGACGCCCAAAACGACGGCCGTCAGGATGCCCAGTGGCATGACCGACTTGACCAGCATGTTCAAAATCTCATACTGCTCAGCGTCAAAGCCTTTGTAGTACCAAACCAGCAAACCAAACAACACCAATGCTGTGCCCCAGAAGCCGGTGTAGAAGCCCTCAGGCACCTCGATCACCTTGTCTGCTTCGACCACTTCATCGCCCAAAGACACCGCGTTGTCATTGGCCTCTGGTGCATCAGCCACCGTGTCGCCACCCATCTCTTGCAAGCCTTCTGGCTCTGCGGTGGGCGTGGTTTTCTCGGCCACGATATCAGCACTCATCTGGACGATTTCAGTGCCCGCTTGTGCGTTGGCCGTGGCTTGTGAATAAACCACCACATACCACCAAGAGGTAGCCAGCATGGCCAAAACGACGACCACAGGTGCCAAAGCCATGCTAAAGCTGCGAGCCAACAGGCCCCAGGTCACGCGAACGTCTGACGTGCTGATTTGTAGCGCACGGCTTGGCATGATGACGGCCTTTGCCAAGGCGGGCAGCATGCGTTTTGAGTATTGCTCGCCGAGTTTTTCAAGCCAAGGCGACACAGGCGCTTTGGTTTGGTCTTCAGGCAACTTAGGCGCAATCGATGGGTCAATCAGCACCCAACCAATGACGTAAATCAAATACAAGAAGGCCAAAAAGAAGCCTGGGAACATGGCTGCTGCATACAACTTGACCACCGATTGGCCCGCCACAGCGGCGTACACAATGATCATCACGGAAGGCGGAATCAAAATGCCCAAGGTACCGCCAGCCGTGATCACGCCTGCTGCCAAGCGTGTGTCATAGCCTGCATTCAACATGGGGCGCATGGCAATCACGCCCATCAGCACCACCACAGCGCCTACCAAGCCGCTGGCAATGCCCCAAAAGGTACAAATCACCAAAGTTGCTACGGCCAGTGAGCCAGGCAGACGACGGAAGGCCAGCTGCACGCTGTGGAACATTTTGTCTACCAAGGCCCCCCGTTCCATCACATAGCCCATCAGCACAAACAGCGGAATGGACAGCAGTGTGTCGTTGGTCATCGCGCCGTAGGTGCGCTGCACCATCAGGTTAAAAACGCGGTTGTCTAGCCAAGGTTGGCTGGGGTCGTAAAAGGCGGTAAAGCCAAAGACCATGCCCAAGCCCATCAGCGTGAACGCTGTGGGAAAGCCCATCATGATCACCACGATGATCAGACAGAGCATCGTTAGTCCGAGTGCTGGATCGCTCATTTGTGTTCTCCCATCGCGTGGCCACCGCGTTGATGGGCCTCTTCGTCAATATGTTTCGCGCGCTCAATGGCGTCGCGCTTGGCGTCTTCATCGACGTAAATACTGGCAGATAACTGCTGTTCCACCACGTCAATCTCGTTGGCGTCTTTCAAGCGTGCGGGCCATTCACCTGTTTTCAGGCACACCACGCAACGGATGATTTCAGCTAGCCCTTGCATCAAGATGATGAAGCCTGTGAGTGGGATGACGGCCTTGAATGGGTACAAGGGAATCGCATCGGCACTGTTGGTCATTTCACGAATGGCGATGGCGTCGCCGGCGTAAGTCCAACCTGCCCAAGTCAAGGCGATGACGCCGGGCATGAAGAACAAGAGGTAGAGCACGAAGTCAAGCGACGCTTGTGTGCGAGGCTGTGCACTGCCATAAAAGAAGTCGCCGCGTACGTGGCCGTCTTGGCTCAGTGTGTAGGCGCCGCACATCATGAAAGCGGTGCCGTACAGCATGTTGCTGGCCTCAAAGATCCAAGCGGTGGGAGCGTTCAAGGCGTAGCGCTTGAAAACTTCGCCCATCACCATCACCATCAGCACAACGATCAGCCATGCGAAGGCTTTGCCCACCCATGTACTGATGTTGTCTGCTGTGTGTAGCAGTTTCAGTGTGTTCATATCGTTCTTAAAAGTAAAGGGACTGAAGTTCTGTGACTCACAGAATTCAGTCCCATAAGTGAAGCTATCTCAATGGCTAGGCTTAGGCCTTTTTGGCGCCAAAGAAGTGGTTCACAGCCATGCGACGGTTGACCACCGTGTCTTGCTCCCACTTCACCGCACGTTGCGCGAACGCTTTTTGTGACGCCACGATCTCTTTGAACATGGGGTTCTCAGCAGACTTCTTCTCCAAGATTTCAGACCAAATTTTCAGTTGGTCTTGCAAGATGGAGTCAGGTGTCTTGTAGAACTTGACCTTGTCTTTGGTCTGCAACTCCGCGTAGTCTTTGGAGTAGCGGTCGACAGACTTCCAAGACATGTCTGCAGAGGCGGCCTCTGTCGCGATGGCAATCACGGCCTTCATCTTCGCGGGCAGTGCGTCGTACTTGTTCTTGTTGAACATGATCTCGAAGGTCTCGGCGCTTTGGTGGTAGCTTTGCAGCATGCACACCTTAGACACATCTGGGAAGCCCAAGATGCGGTCAGACGTGGCGTTGTTGAACTCAGCGCCGTCCAGCAAGCCACGGTCCATCGCTGGCACGATTTCGCCGCCTGGCAATGCGTTGACCGCAGCGCCCATGGTGGTGAACAAATCGATGGCCAAACCGTTGGTGCGGAACTTCAAACCTTTGAAGTCAGATGTCTTGGTGATGGGCTTTTTGAACCAACCCAGAGGTTGTGTGAACATGGGGCCGTACAAGAACGACTGTACGTTGCCACCGATTGAGGCATACAACTTGGCCAACAGTTCAGCGCCGCCGCCGTACTTGTGCCATGCCAGCACCATATTGGCGTCCATGCCGAAAGCGGGGCCTGAGTTCCACAAAGCCAAAGCGTTTTGCTTGCCGTAGTGGTAGCCCAACACGCCGTGGCCGCCGTCCAAGGTGCCCTTAGACACGGCTTCGAGCAAACCGAAAGCGGGCACCACAGAACCTGCGGGCAGCACTTCGATCTTCAAATCGCCGCCGGTCATGTCGTTGACTTTCTTCGCGTAGTCGAGCGCGTACTCATGGAAGATGTCCTTGGCTGGCCAAGTGCTTTGCCAACGCATGTTGATCGGGCCAGATTGGGCCTTGGCGATCATCGGGGCTGAAACAGCACCTGCTGCAACAGCGGCGCCTTTCAATACGTTACGGCGAGCAGTTGTCTTTTTGGTTTCGGTCATGGGGAAGTCTCCTGGTTTTTTGTCAAAGACATGAAAGGGAATGATGATTCTTATCCTCACTTCACTTTTATTGACAAGGGTTTTCCCCGGAGCGATGCGTGAAAAGGCTCCAATTTGTCTCATTGGGGACGAGGCGCTTCTATACTGAGAACCAACTTCTTTCGCTTTATGAATATGAGCAACAACGAGCTGGGTTATGCAGGCGACATCACCCCTGAAACCGCCCACGAATGGATGCAGTCTGGCGAAGCCGTGATGATTGACGTACGCACCGAGGCTGAACTCGCATGGGTTGGCTTTGTGCCGGGTGCTGTGTCTGTGCCTTGGAAAAAATGGCCAGGCATGGCCGTGAATCACTCGTTCGATGACGCCGTGCGTGCCGCTGCCCACGGTAAAAAAATTGTGCTCCTGTGCCGCAGCGGTGTGCGTTCTATCGCTGCGGCCCAACGTGCCACCGAGCTGGGTCTAGAGGCCTACAACATCCTCGAAGGTTTTGAGGGCGATGCGAACTCAGACGGCCATCGTGGCACCCAAGGCGGCTGGCGCATGCGTGGCTTGCCATGGCGCCAAAACTAATCAACGTATGACATTCCTTGTACTTGACGTGGGTAACACCCGTCTGAAATGGGGCCTGTATGACAGCCTTGCGCCCGGCGCCACGCTGCTGGGCCACGGCGCGGTGTTTTTAGAAAACATCGACCGCTTGGCTGACGAAGACTGGCGCGAGCTGCCAGAGCCCACGCACATGCTGGGCTGCATCGTGGCGGGCGAAGCCATTCGCCGTCGTGTTGAAGAGCAAATGGAGTTGTGGGACATCACGCCACACTGGGCTGTGTCGTCAGCTGCTGAAGCTGGTATGACCAACGGCTACGACCACCCCACGCGCCTAGGGGCAGACCGTTGGGTCGCCATGATTGGCGCGCACGCCCGCATGCTCACACAGACCCAAGGCGGCCCCCCCAAGCCGATGGTGGTCGTGATGGTCGGCACGGCGGTCACGGTAGAAGCTATTGATGTGGGCGGTAAATTTTTAGGGGGTCTGATCCTGCCCGGTCACGGCATCATGCTTCGCGCGTTGGAGTCGGGCACGGCTGGTTTACGCGTACCCACCGGCGAGGTGTGCGAATTTCCCACCAACACCAGCGACGCACTGACCAGTGGTGGCACCTATGCCATCGCGGGGGCTGTCGAACGCATGGTGCAGCACGTTCGCCAGCACTGTGGTGCCGAACCCGCTTGTTACATGACTGGCGGTGCGGGCTGGAAGATGGCCCCCAGCATGTCTGTGCAGTTCGAGCTGGTGGATTCGCTCATCTTTGATGGCTTGCTAGAAATTGCCAAACACCGCTTGGACCACCCCACGCCCGTGTGGCCCTCGCGCGCTTTGTATTGATTCACACCTTGCAAGATAGCCCCTCATGACAGAAGGGCGGAGCAACAGCTAGACTCAGAGTCATGAAAGTCCTTGAATCCCTCACCAAGCAAGCTTCTTCCATCGCGGCCATTCGCCGCGACATTCATGCCCACCCAGAGCTGTGCTTTGAAGAAATTCGCACCGCTGATCTGGTGGCACAAAAGCTAACCGAGTGGGGTATCCCCATTCATCGCGGCCTGGGTAAAACCGGTGTGGTGGGTATTTTGAAATGCGGCACCAGTGAGCGCGCCATTGGTTTGCGTGCTGACATGGACGCCTTGCCCATGCAAGAGTTCAACCAATTCGCTCACGCCAGCCAACACGCTGGCAAGATGCACGCCTGCGGCCATGACGGCCATGTGGCCATGCTTTTGGCTGCGGCGCAATATCTGTCAAAGCACCAAGACTTTGACGGGACGGTGTACTTCATCTTCCAGCCCGCAGAGGAGGGCGGTGGCGGCGCTCGCGAAATGATGCGCGATGGGTTGTTTGAAAAATTTCCCATGCAAGCCGTCTACGGTATGCACAACTGGCCGGGCCTCAAAGAAGGGCAGTTTGCGCTCAGCGCTGGCCCCGTGATGGCGTCGAGCAACGAATTCAAAATCACCATCCATGGCAAAGGCTGCCACGCCGCATTGCCACACAACGGCGTTGACCCCGTGGTGATCGCTTGCCAAATGGTGCAAGCTTTTCAAACCATCATCAGCCGCAACAAAAAACCGGTCGATGCTGGCGTTGTGTCTGTCACCATGATTCATGCCGGTGAGGCCACCAATGTGGTGCCTGATCACTGCGAGTTGCAGGGCACCGTGCGCACATTCAGTATCGACGTGCTCGACATGATTGAACAGCGCATGCGTGACATTGCGCAGCACACCAGCGCAGCCTTTGGGGCTACTTGCACTTTTGAATTTGAACGCAACTATCCACCCACCATCAATCACCCAACAGAGAGCGCCTTTGCACGCGAAGTGATGTCTGGTCTTGTGGGGGGCGACAACGTTGTGGCGCAAGAGCCCACCATGGGTGCTGAAGATTTTTCATACATGCTCCAAGCCAAACCTGGTGCGTACTGCTTCATTGGCAACGGTGATGGGGTGCACCGTGAAATGGGACACGGTGAAGGGCCGTGTACGCTGCACAACCCTAACTACGATTTCAATGACCGATTGATCCCCTTGGGTGCAGGCTATTGGGTCAAGCTCGTTGAGGCTTCGCTGAGATAAAACTCAGTAAGCCGATAGCAACGAACCCAAGTGTTCTTTGTGAGGCGGCGCTGTGTAAGGCACTAGCAAACTCAGCACATGCTTGGCCCCACGTCGCAGCGAGGCTTGTGCACTTTCAGGCTCAAGTGCGTGGCGAGGGTTGCGCACATACTCGTAGCTCAGCCACCACGTCAACATCACCACCATGTGTGTGGCCGTGGCTTCCCGTTCAGATACGGTGATTGCCAACGCGCCTTCGAGCGCGAGGCTGTCCAGCAATGTGCGAAATGCGGTGGTTTTGTGCAACAGCGCATCTTTGATGTGCGTTTCAAGCCGTCGATTTTTACTTAACAAGTCATTTAAGTCGCGGTACAAAAAGCGGTATTGCCACACCAACTCGAACAGCGTGTGCATGAAGAACCAAGCGTCTTCCACATCGCGTACGCCGGGTGCTGCCTCTAACAACTCGTGCAGTGCTGTTTCGTAGCGGTTGTAAAGCGCGGTGACCAACTCCTCCTTCGCGGGGTAGTGGTAGTACAGATTACCGGGGCTGATGTTGAGCTCGCTAGAAATCAATGTGGTTGACACATTGGGCTCGCCAAAGCGGTTGAAGAGGTCCAGCGTGACCTCCAAAATTCGCTCAGCAGTGCGGCGTGGCGCTTTTTTTGCCATGGTTAGCTAATGGGGTTAGAACCCGATTACTTCTTGGTCGTTTTTTTAGCTGGCGCTTTCTTCGCAGCCGTTTTTACTGCAGATTTGGCGGCGGGCTTAGCTGGTGTTTTTGCAGCGGCTTTTGGCTTAGCGCTTAGCTGCGCCTCAAGTGCTGCTACGCGCGCGTGCAGCGCTGCCATCTCAGCGGCCGATGGCAGCCCCAAACTGTGCAGGGCCTTGGCCACGCGGTCTTCAAAAATACCTTCTAGCTTGCCCCATTGGCCCGTCGCGCGTTCACTCAAAGTATGAGCGGCTTGCGTGGCTTTTTGCGTGGCCTCAGCCAGTTTTTCTTCGGCGGTGGTGTGTACTTTGCGTTGCATGGTGATGCCGTCACTGACTAGTTTCTCAAAAGCTTTAGAGCCCTCTTCTTGTGCTTTGGCAAAGGCGCCTAGGCCAGCAAACCAAATTTGTTGCGCTTGCTCTTTCACGTTATCCGACATCTTGGCTGGGTCAAAAGGGTTTTGGGTTGACATTTGGACAATCTCTTAAACAAAGCATAAAACTGCACTTTAACGCTGGGTGGGATCAATTGCCAGAGGAAGTTTGGCTAAAGTAAGATACTTGCAAAATTCTGGCATCAAGATGTTTGGCAGGATTTACCTCAACGTACGCGCACCTGGTGAAATCAAATAAACAATTTGACTGACTTCAGGGTGGTTTTTTCACGGCGAAATGCAATTTCTTTTAAGTTCTTTTAGTGCCCAGACTATTTTGCGGTCATGTCTTTATTAACGGATGGCACAGGTATGCATGCTGATCTATTGAGGTTGCGAGTGCTTATTCTGCGTATGACGTGGCGAGATATTTCGTCGCGTTATAAAGGCTCTGTTTTGGGTGTTTTTTGGTCTTTTATCTCGCCGCTGCTGACATTAGCGCTTTATACCTTTTTGTTTTCATACGTCTTTAAGGCGCGTTGGAATGAGCAAAGTTCGGGGCTTTCAAATTACGCTCTGATACTGTTTGCGGGACTCATCGTGCACGGGTTTTTATCTGATGTTTTGATCCGAGCCTGTTCGGTGGTCAGGGCGCAGTCAAATTTAGTCAAAAAAGTCGTTTTTCCATTACACGCCCTGCCTGCTGTGGTTGTTTTTTCCGTGGCATTTCAAATGGTCGTGAGCCTTGTTGTGCTGATTGCATTGCAGTTGGTTTTGAACGGCCATTTGACAATGGCGGCGCTGGCGTTGCCGTTGTTGTTGTTACCTTTGATCTTCATTGGACTTGGTGTGGCCTGGCTGCTGGGGGCCTTGGGCGTGTACCTACAAGATCTGGGGCAAGTGATAGGGTTGGTCTCCACGGCATTGATGTTCAGTGCGCCGATCCTATACCCGATTCAAGCGCTTCCAGAGGTTGTACAACCTTGGTTATTGCTAAATCCATTGACTTTCTTTGTCGAACAATTGCGCGCCATTCTGCTTTTCGGGGGCTCGCCGGATTGGTTCGGACTTTTGATTTATTTCATCGTTTCAGGGTTGACTCTGGTTTTAGGCTGGTGGGTGTTTGAGCGAACAAAAAAAGGGTTTGCTGATGTCTTGTGACAACGTGGTGATAGAGATTGATCAGGCTAGCAAGTGCTACCACGTCTACAGCAAGCCTGTGGATCGACTCAAACAATTCATCATGCCTCGGCTGCGCAGGTGCATAGGACTGTCAAGCAAGGCAAGCTATTTCCGTGAGTTCTGGTCCTTGCGAGATGTGTCACTTCGAGTCAATCGTGGCGAGGTCTTGGGCTTGGTGGGGACCAACGGCGCTGGTAAGTCGACTTTGCTTCAGTTAATTTGTGGCGTCCTTCAGCCGTCGGTTGGCAACATCAAGGTCCACGGTCGTGTTGCTGCTTTGTTGGAGCTGGGGGCTGGTTTCAACCCTGAATTTAGTGGGCGCGAGAATATTTTTCTAAATGCTGCGCTGCTTGGTCTCACGGAAGAAGAAACGCGTGCGAACTTAGAGGAAATCATCCAATTTTCTGGCCTGTCGGAGTTTATTGATCAGCCTGTGAAAACCTATTCGAGTGGTATGTATGTCCGGCTGGCCTTTTCAATCGCTACAAGCGTTCACCCGGATATTCTGATCATCGATGAGGCACTGTCTGTTGGCGATGGTGCGTTTGCTCGTAAATCGTTCGATCGCATTTTGGCGATGAGAGACCAGGGGGTGACGATTATTTTTTGTTCGCATTCGCTTTTTCAAGTGGATGCACTGTGCACCCAAGCGCTCTGGCTTGATGCTGGGAGAGTCAGAGAGCTTGGTCCGGTTGCACAAGTCACTGCTGCGTACCAAGAGCACCTTGATCTCATCAGTCGCCAAACATCTGCGGGCTCGGTTGCCGGCTCGCTTGCGCATGAATCCTGCAGTGCCCCGGTGGGCTATGCCCGCATGCGCCAGGTGCAAGTCAGCTGTGATGGCGTTGTCGGGAAAGACTTGCAAGCGATCTCAGGGCGTAGCGAAGTGGTAGTCGATTTTTCGTTTGATTCCGACCCGTCCATGCCTGCCCCAAGTGCTGCTGTGGCTGTGACCGCAGGGGATGGTCGGCTCATCGCTAGCTGCGGAAGCTGGCTAGACGGGGTGAGCCTACAGCGTGACGGTGACGGCTGCGGCACGGTCACCGTCAGACTTGCAGGTATTCCTTTGCTGAAGGGGCGCTATCGCCTGTCTGCCTATCTGTTTTGTGAGCGAGGTTTGCACATCTACACGACCGCTGAGGGGATTGCCACAGTAACTGTCACGCAGGAAGGTGTTGAACAGGGACTGTTTCATATCCCGCGTGCGTGGCAATTGGAATCTGGCCATTGGCTCAACAACGTTGACGCTAGTCCGATTGAGCTGCAGGGTGTGTCGGCGAATGTTTCACTGCCAGAACTCAGCCTCGCGGGAGAGTGGAGTGACCGCTGGAAGACGCGCTGGGCAACGCAGCAGGACCTTCCTGAGTTGCAGCAGTTATTCAAGCAGGCTTTTAAGCACGAGATGCATCGAGATCGCTGGACTTGGAAGTACCAAGACGCCACGGCTTGGGGGGCTGCTGTGGAGCGTGACGGTCGACTCGTCGGGTTTTATGGAGGAATGCCGAGGACTTGTCTCTTACGGGGTGAGAGGCTCAAGACTGTCCAGGTCGGGGACGTCATGGTCTCGCCAGACGAAAGGTCCGCAGGCCGCTCTGGGCCGCTCATGCGTGCGTCCGCGAGCTACATCGACAACATGCCTCGCCTCTACCCGGGATTCTCCTTCGCGTTTGGTTTTCCCTCGGAGCGGCCGATGCGTTTGGGCGTTGCTCTAGGGCTTTATAAGCGGGTGGAAACCATCAATGAAATTGCGTGGTCCGCACTGCCGGCTATGCCGTCGCTATTTAGGCGGACCCGTTTGATAACGAAAGACGACTTTCCTCAGTGCCAAGGGCAGATCAATTCATTGTGGGCGCAGATGCGCCATGACTTTGCTGACTTCATTGTCCCGGAGCGTGACTACAACAGGTGGCTGTACAGGTACGCTAAGCACCCCGAGATCTCTTACAAGCTGGTGCTCGTATCTAGTCGAATCTCGGATAGGCCGCTGGCCGCCTTTGTGATGGCCGAACACCCAGACTTCGTCGAGTTGATGGACTACGTTGGTGGGCGGGCAGGCATCGAGGTTGCTGTGGACGGTGCTCGCCAATTGGCGACTAGGCTTGGTAAGACTGTGGTCAAGGGGTGGTTTACAAACGCCCTTGCGCCCCTTTTCCAAGCTCGATCATCGGGCGTCAACCCGACAGGGATTGAGGTTCCCACCAACCTGCGTGGAAGGAGCCAGGAGCAGGCTGTGTTGCCGGGGCCCTTATGGCTTATGGCAGGTGACAGTGACTTCAGATAGAACAACACGCAACCCTAGAGGACCCCTTGGAATCTGAACTCTTGCCTTATCAGGCCCATGCTCGGTTGAGCGCCCAACGGGTGCTTGTCATTGCTCCCCACCCGGATGACGAGATCTTCGGTTGTGGCGGTGCAATTGCCCTGCATCGCCAGGCAGGGATACCGGTGTCTGTGGCCATCCTCACCGGAGGCGAGATATTTGGTGACCCCGGTGTACGCCTGCAGGAGTCGCTGGCTGCGGCAACTTTTGTGGGCTCACCCAACGTAGAGTGTTGGGGCTTGCCGGACCGCAGTTTGGTTTGCTCCGAGGCCTTGGTACAAAGGATGGCGGCGTACATTGAGGCTTTGGATGTTGACTTGATCTATGCTCCCTCGCCTTGGGAGATCCATCCTGACCACCGCCAAGCAAGCTGGTTGGCCATCGAGTCTATTCGGCGTGTGGGGTATACCGCGCGATTGGCCTTCTACGAGGTCGGTGCGCCCTTGCGCCCCAACGTCTTGCTGGACATTACCCCAGTACAGACGGCCAAGACGATGGCCATGAAGGCCTTCACTTCCCAGCAGGAACTCCAAGACTTTTGTGGCCAAATTCAGGCCTTGAATAAGTACCGTACGTACTCATTGCCTAGGAGCGTTGAAGCGGTGGAAGCGTTCTGGCTACTTGAGCCTACGCAGTTGTCCCAGCTCGCCAGCTCGGGCGTGTGGGCCCATGTCTCGCCCGGTCTCACCACGTCCGTTGATCGACCGGTTGATCTGCCTTTGGTCAGTGTCATGATCAGGAGCGTTGGGCGTGACTCTCTGTACCAGGCCCTTGACTCGGTCGCGCTTCAGACCTACCCCAATATCGAGGTGGTGGTGGTTGCTGCGACAGCCCTGCATCCACAACTGCCCTCACGCTGCGGGCCTCATCCGATCAGGCTGATCACAACCGAGCAACAGCTCCCCAGAAGCCGTGCTGCCAACGTTGCGCTTGACCATGCCCGAGGGGAGTTTGCACTTTTCTTGGATGACGATGACTGGCTGATGCCGTCCCACATCGCCCGTCTGGCCGAGGTGTTGCAGGGGCAGCCCATGGCGAAGGCTGTTTATACGGGTGTTTCAACGGTTGACGCTGGCGGTAGCCCGATTGGTCAGGTCTTTGACATTCCCTTTGACGCGACAAGATTGCGGGTGCAAAACCTGATGCCAATTCATGCTGTCCTGTTCCGTTTTGCCCTAGTCCGAGATGCGTGTCGTTTTGATGAGGGGCTTGATCTTTACGAGGACTGGGACTTTTGGGTGCAGGTTTCCAAGCTCGCTCCCATGGTGCATCTGCCAGGTGTCAGCGCGGTGTACCGGATACATGAAAGTTCTGGCGTGCATGACGCTGACGGTCCGGCCCAAGCAGCAGCGGGTGCGCTCTACAGCCGATGGCACAGCGAGATCACGCCGGATGAATTGAGTGGACTGGTCAGCCGAGTCCAAGAGACGGATGCCCTGCGACATAGGGTCGCCAAGTTGGAGGCTGAGGTTTTAACTCTTAGATCTAGGGTGGTCCACAATCAGAATGTGATAGGGTCGATGTCTAGCAGCCTAAGCTGGCGGGTGACTGCGCCGCTTCGTCGTTTGTCATGGTTGACTGGGCTGGGGCTGCTCCTTCGAGTAATCCTGTGTAAGTTGCTAAGAGTGCGTGCCGTCAAACGTGCGGAGGGTTGGAAAGGCATTTCGCGTCGTGTGAGTCGACGCCTTGGATTTGCTAGCTTAGGAGGGGGCTTTACCTACACCGACTGGCTGGCGAACAATGAAATGCATGGCAACTCGGGTTACCAATCTGCGCTAAAGTGCTGGCTTAATGAGCGTGTTCATCTGCCACTGGTCTCAGTGGTTGTGCCCGTCTACAACCCCGATTCGGAGTTTTTGAGAGCCGCTATCGAGTCGGTTTTGGGGCAGGTGTACGAGCGCTGGGAGCTCATCCTGGTTGACGATGCTTCTACAGACGCTGGGGTTTCCAAGGTATTGGCCGAGTATGCCAAGCGTGATGATCGAATTTGCGTCGTTCGTCGTGATTGCAACGGGCACATCAGTGCTGCCACCAATTCAGGCATTGACTCTGCGCAGGGAGAGATACTAGCTCTGCTAGACCACGATGACCTTCTCAGCCCGGATGCGTTGTTCTGGGTGGCTCGGGAGTTTTTGCTCTACCCCGAAACGCTGGTTGCCTATTCGGATGAGGACAAGGTCGATGCCCATGGACGGCGCAGCGATCCTTATTTCAAACCAGATTGGAACCCGGACTTGCTTCGCTCGCAGAACTATTTCTGTCATTTAAGTGCCTACAGGATGCAAGCCGTGAAGGACTGCGGTTCGATGCGAATAGGTTTCGAGGGCTCGCAAGACCACGATCTCGCGCTTCGAGTCACAGACTTGGCGCTTCCTGGGCAGATTAGACATATTCCCCGAGTGCTTTACCACTGGCGTATCCATGAGGGCAGTACGGCCGGCGATTCAGCGGTCAAGCCCTATACCAGCAGTGCGTCGGTACGCGCCATTAAGGACCACCTCCGGCGCAGGGGGCTGGGGGGGCGAGTCGAGTCCTTGCCCGAGGGATACCGCGTTCGTCTGGATCTTCCAGCGTTGCCACCGCTCGTGTCGATTGTGATCCCAACACGTAACCAGTTTAGTTTGTTGCATACGTGTGTAGAGAGCATACTCAGCAAGACCACATACTCTCGTTTTGAGATCATCGTGATCGACAACGGTTCCGACGATGAACGTACGCTCGCTTATCTAGAAGAACTCAGTGTTCGAGCGAACTGCACCGTGCTGCGTGACCCCGGTCCATTTAACTTCTCTGCCTTGAATAACCGTGCCGTGCATGCATGTCGTGGTGAGGTTGTCGCACTTGTAAACAATGACATTGAAGTCATTAGCCCGGGGTGGCTAGAAGAGATGACAAGTCACGCTTTACGTGAAGACGTGGGGGCGGTTGGGGCGCGACTTTGGTATCCAGACGACACTCTTCAGCATGCAGGCGTGCTTCTCATTGGCGGTGTGGCAGGGCACGCTCATCCAAGGCTTTCTCGTGGAGATCTGGGATATTTTAAGCGAGCGAGCTTGTTGCAAAACTTCTCTGCAGTGACAGCAGCCTGTTTGGTGATCGAGAAGCGAAAGTATCTCAAGATCGGGGGACTCGATGAAGGGTTGATGGTGGCTTTTAATGATGTGGACTTTTGCTTGAGACTTTTAAAACAAGGACTGTACAACGTCTGGACGCCCTATGCAGAGCTTTATCACCACGAGTCGGCCACTCGTGGCTACGAGACGACCCCCGAGAAACGAGCGCGATTTGAAGGAGAGATCCGGTTTATGCAAGAGCGGTGGGGTAGCCTACTCACCGAGGACCCTTGCTACAACCCGAACCTTTCGCTTGACAGCGGATTTTTCGAACTGGCCGAGATAAGCCGTGTCCAGCACCTGCCTTAGCCAATAATCGGCGCTAGTCCATGGGTTACGCCGTCTAGGGGAGTCGCTCGCCCGAGCGTCCCAGTAGTCCGTGAAAAATTCCAAGCGTCATCATTCTCAGACGCGTAAAGAACTCTCCACCAAAGAAAAGGTAAAAGAAAAAGCGCCTGGCTAGTCTCCAGCTGTCGGTGAACTTCCAGTTCAGGGGGATCCATTTCTCTTTGTAAAGCAACGTCGCATTTCGAAAGAGATAGTAATTGCGCATACTGCTGTGTAGCGAAATGCCTCGACCGAATATTCTGACGGGATGATCCCCAAGGGAGTGGTACATGCCTGCCGTAAAGACGCCGTAGCACTTAAGTCCGACCGATTTCGCTCTCAATCCCCATTCAATGTCGATGTAGTCGATGAAGAGGTCCTCGCGCATCGGCCCAACCTTGGCAAGGGCCTCCAACGAGATCAGGCAACCCGAGGAGATGAGGTAGTCGACTTCAACCACTGCCCCATCGGTGGGGGGCATGCGGCGCAGTCTCAGGCCTTCGTGTCGAAGAAACGGTGGTGGATTGTTTGCTCTTGGATCTAGGTAGCAGGGGCCCGCCGCTGCTGCATCTGGGTGAGTGGCTAGTGCGCTTTTGAGCTCGGCGACCATGTTGTCGTCGGGTAAGCTGTCTTGGTCAAGCAACAAGACTTGATGTGCGCCAACCTCATATGCGTAATCGATGCCCGCGTTTTGCGCGGCGGCCACACCCACGTTGTGGGGCATCAAGATGCTGACGAAGTCTTTAGCAGGTATGCCATGCAATTGAAGCTGTCTGCTGAGGTCCGGCTCGGACTGATTAATCACGATGCAGACCTGACGTACTTGCGGCCGAATGCGTCGCATCAATTTTGTCAATATCGCCACATCTGGGAAATACACAATGACAACGGCAACAACGTCTATTTCGCAGGTGCAATGAGAGTTGTGTGGTTGTTGGACCGTCATGTGGTTTTTGTTATGGATAGTTTGAATCACAAGTTTAGGGAGCCTCTCGCAGACCCTCAGCAATTTCACGCAAGACCAATGTTTGCCGAATTCTTAAATGATTTCCGTCTCGAAGTACCAACCCCTGGCCCTGCAAAAGTTGAAATACCCGGGTTACCGTTTCTCGACTTGCGTTAATCATAATAGCCAGCTCTTGGTGGGTCGGCATGTCGGGGATAAGTGAAGAGTTTGGGGCGTGTCGACTCAGAATAATGAGTTGTGCACAAACCTTCTGTAGTGGGTTGGCCAATCCAAGGATACGGCGCTGCTCGTTTGCTTCGCGGAGCTTGCGTGACAGGCGTAGTACCAGGCTCTCGGCCATGCTAGGCATGCCAACTAAAAGTGGGCGAATCACGTTGCGTGGAATCGCTAAGACACGAGACTTGGCAATCGCTATCACAGTCTCAGGATGCGGATCACTGTCAACAACACCTAACTCTCCGAAGAAATCCAAAGGATCTGTGAAGGACGTGCCGACCTCTTTCCCGTCTATGGTGAAATCAACGCCCTGTAGCCGTCCCTCTAACAAAAAAAATAGAGACAGGAGTGGGGCACCTTTTTCGATCACAACCTCGCGCTTGTTGAATTCCTTGACCTGAGATTGCTTCGCCAACTCGGCAATCATTACTTGGGGTAAAGATTGCAGAAGCGGCAGGGATTGCAGCAAGGTTGGAGAGGGCGTCATCCGTCGGTTGAATAATCTCTGACTGTAAATAGTAGATTATTGCGTATAAACAATGAATTCTTATTTATTTCATGAGGTTGCAAGACTTATGTCATCTCTTTTCTAAGCTTTAGTGGTTTGAAAAGATGAGTGCAAAATGTGATCCGGAGCACATCCAAAATAATAGTGATCTGATTAAATATTGTTATGTTGAGTTCGATTCGTGGTCAATCTTTGTCAGCCAAGTCAGGTCTTTGCGTCCTAGTAAGGGTGGCAGGGTGGCTGCTTGCGCTTACTCTGCCCATGTTGGTCTGGGCTCAGTCTGGCGCCATGCTGCCCGTGGGAGACGTTACGTTGGTGATTGGCTCGGTCCAGGTGCAGCGCGGTGATCAGCATCTGTCGCTCTCGCGAGGTTCTCAGCTGCTGGTTGGGGATAGCGTTAAAACCTTAGCCAATGGTCACGCTCACCTGCGCTTTGTTGACGGTGCTCTGGTGAGCGTGCGACCCGCCTCATCCCTGAAAATTGTTGAGTACCACTTTGATAAGTCCAACCCCAGCGCATCTGTTGTACGGTTCCAGTTGGATCAGGGTGTGGTGCGCGCTATTTCTGGTCAGGCTGCTGAGTCCGCTAAGGATAAATTTCGACTGAATACCCCCTTGGCGGCAATTGGCGTTAAAGGCACTGACTTTGTTGTGGAGTCGGGCAACGGTCGTGTCAATGCCATTGTGAATCAAGGTGCTATTGTTTTGGCTCCAATTGATGGGCAATGCCGTGCGGATGGCTTAGGCCCTTGCTCTTCGATCGCCGCGCGCGAGTTGAGTGCGACCCTGCGTGGCATGGCGCTTACATACAGCGCTTCAATGGCAACCCCGCAATTGTTGCCCATGGCGCAACTCAAGGGTAGTGATTTGTTGGCGGTGTCTGTGACGCCTTTGAGTGATGCCACTGGTGTTAACGCAGGTAAGACGCAGCAAGCCGCAGTTGATAGCCAGGCTGTGGGCTCAACTGATCAAATTTTGCGTAAAGCCTCGCCCGAGAGCACTATGGTGTGGGGTCGTTGGGGGCAGGCTAGGGATCAAGATGCATTAACTATCGCCTTCCGTGACGCGATGCAGTCTGGAGCGGTGACCGTCGGGGATGGCTACTACTTTCTGTTTCGCCGTGAGACGGGCGTGATTAACATGCTCCCTTACGACCAGGGGCTGGTCAACTTTTCGCTGCAGTCCAGCCATGCCAACTTTGTTGACCAAGGAAATGAACTTCAACCGGCTTTCGTATCTGCTGGCACCTTGGGGGTGAATTTTTCTACGCGTGAATTTGCCACAACACTTCAGCTTAAATCTCCAGCTGCTGCTGATCAAACGCTTCAGTCTAGCGGCAAAGTCAACGCGAATGGTATTTTCTTATCTGGGGGTGGGGTTGGTAATGTGGCGGGCGCGCTTTCCTTGGATACACGCCAAGCTGGGTATCTATTCTCCCTGCCTGCTGGAGGCGGTACATACCGCGGCGCTACTTTGTGGGGCCGCTGAGTTAAATCGTCATGCGCCAAGCTACGTCAAAACTTCTGCGCCAAGCATTGCTGCATCCAGCTTGGATGCGTGCGGCTGCAGTCGCGCTGGCAGCTGTCTTGGGTGTCGGTGCTCTTGTCTTGTCGCCTCTTACGTTTAGTACGCTCGATGATCGTGGGGATAGCCTGACTTGGCGAATGTCAGATGCTCTGCGCGAAGAGCGACGCGTTGTTGTGATTGATATCGACGAGAAAAGTGTCCAAGCCCTTGGGCCTTGGCCTTGGTCACGTTCGACCTTGTCTCGTTTGGTCGAGGGGTTGGATCATTACGGCGTTGGCCTCAAGCTCTATGACATCGTGCTGCCCGATGCCAAGCCGGGCGATGAGCGTCTTTTGCGGGCCTTTGCCACCGGTGCACCTAACGTATGGGGGCAGGTGTTTTCGCTCTCCCCTGAGATTCGTGTGGCGTCTGGACAGCCCTTTGGTGGCTTGGACTTGGGGCCTTGCCCCAGTATCGCTGCGCCTGGCTATGGCTTTGTTGCTAACCAAGCAGGACTGATGGGCGGTGGCGCCACGGCGGGTCATATCACACCGATCATTGATTCTGATGGCAGCGTTCGCCGCGTGCCTGCCTTCGTTTGCTGGCAAGGGCGCAGCTATCCATCGTTGGTGTTGGCAGGCCTACTGACAGCCGATGGTGGAGCGCCCCAGATTGTGCGCGGTCAGTCTTGGTTGGATGCCTCATGGCGTGTCGCGCTAACGCGCTTGCCCGAGGTTTCTCTGCCCTTGAATGAACAAGGGCAGATGCGTGTTTCCTATCAGATTCCTCGCACTGGTTTTGTATCAGTTTCGGCGTTGGACGTGATTGAGCATCGTGCGCCTGCAGAAATGCTGCAAGGTGTTTGGGCCTTGGTAGGCTCTACAGCATTTGGTGTTGGAGATGCGATTCCTACCCCCCATGGCGGCGCGGTGGCCGGGCTTGAGGTTCACGCCCAATTGCTCGCCGCAGCCCTAGACGGGCGGACCCCCTATGAGCCACGCATTACATGGATTTGGCCAGTTGCCTCTGGTACTTTGGCCCTAGTGTTGCTTTTGTCCTTTGCTGTTGTAGGAGAGCGCATTGGACCTCAATCCCCATCCCGCCGGTTCTCCGGTTGGGTTCTCCCGCTTTTGGGGCTATTGCTGGCAGCAGGGTTTTTTCTGCTGCATGCCCTTGTCCTCTTAAATTTCCAGCTTTGGTTGGGCTGGGCTGCGCAGTCGTTGGTGGTGGTATTGGCTGCGGTGCTCTTGTCTGGAGCAGAGTTGGCACGCTTGCGTTGGGAAAAAACGCGTCTTTTTGATAACCTCTCGAGCTATCTTTCTGTGCCAGTGGCTCAGGAAGTGGGGCTTTCCGAGCGAAGTGAGGTGGTCGTAGCTGAGCGTCGGGATGTGACTGTTTTTTCTGCCTCTTTGCGCAACTTTGGCGTATTCTCTGACGCCCAATCGCCAGAGATTGCGGCGCAGGTGTTACACCAGTTTGTGACTGTTGTGAACCGGGTTGTCCATTCCCACGGCGGCGTGATTCAGCACATCCACGGGGCAGACGTGTTGGCTGTTTGGTCATCCGACTCGGGCCCTACTTCACGCGTCAGTGTGGCCACCTCGCCGCTGGCTGCCGCGCATGAGTTGTGGTCCTCCTGTGAGTTGTTGTGCCAGCAATGGCAACCAGATCTAGAGTCGACCCTGCTTGGTGAGGGCTCCCTGCTTGAGCTCGGAGTGGGTATTGAGAGTGGTTGTGCATTGGTTGGCTCCATTGGCCCGTCCGAGCGTCGAGTGCACACCCTGCTAGGTGAGCCGGTGCATGTGGCGCAGGCTCTGCAGTCGATGACCGCTGAGCTATCCTATCCAGTCCTGTTGGGCCCGGGTATCCAAGCGCAGGTGCGCCAAGAAAATCATGAGCTGACCCGCCTTGGCGAGTTCTTGCTGCCAGGGACAACTTCCACTCGCGTTTTACACGCGTTCGTGGTCGAACTTAATGCCAAGCGTTTGCGCCTTATCATAGGCGAGGGCGATCAGCAACGTTTGGCGTGATTCGGCAGTTTCTTAGATACCTTCAACCCCTCTTTCTCCTGTGCTTGTTGGCTTGGGGTGTGTCTGCACGCGTGCAAGCGCAGGTGTTGCGGGTGTGTCCGCCAAGTTTCCCATCAGTAGCATCGGATGATCCGTCCGTGCGGAATCAAGAGCTCGAACGTCTCCAGGCGGTGGCTCCAGTGTGCCTGCAGAGTGCAGATTTTTTTGCCTATCAGGGCCAGTTGCTCTTGCAGCAGCAACGCTTTGCAGATGCATTGGTCGCACTTGAGCGCTCGCTACTTCTAGATAGTTCTCGTCCGGGTGTGGAGCTTGACTACGTGCTCGCACTGGCCAAGACCGGTGACTCAGACTCTGCCCGCTCGTTGGCTCAACAAGTACTTGAACGAGAGGATGCGCCCGCCGCCGTCCGTGCTGTGCTTGAGGACGCGTTACACGATGGCAATAGTCGTCAAAGTACGCTACTTGCCGATGGATTTGCTTGGCAGTGGCGCGGTCATGTGCAGAGCCTGCTTGGGACAGACAGCAACCTTAACAGTGCGACGAGCGCGGATGCCATTAACCTCACCCTCCCAAACGGGAACGTGTCTTTGTTGCTAGACGGCTCTAGCAGGCCGAGGTCAGGTAGCGCGTGGCTCAACACTGGGCAGCTAAGTGGTCAGGCTAACGTCGACGGTGGCCTGTTGGTCGTGCAGGGCGAGTCTCGCGAACGGTTAGCGCCGGGCAGCAGTGACTTCGCATACAGCCAGCAAGACGCCTTCGTGCTCTACCGGCCTAACAACCCCGATGCATGGGTGCCTCGCATTGCTGTCAGCAACTTCCGTATGGGCGGTACAACGCTCTATACGGGCCTGACCGCAACGGCCTGGCGTGAGTACCCTGGTGCTGCATTAGCAGAACAACAGCTCTCCGGTTGCTCATATCGAGTGGGCCTTGAGGGTGAGCGTCGCACTTATGCACAAGACACCACGCAAAATGGTATCTATGCAAGCGTTCTTGGCGCGCTGTTGTGCAACGATGGGGATGACCACTACCAGTTGGGCGTGCAAACTGGCCGCGATTGGGCGAGCTCAGCCTACCGAGCTGGAGGCAACCAAACGCGCTTGGATTTCAAGGCTCTGTGGGGCCGCCAATGGCGTTGGGCGCGGACAACAGTGGAGTGGGTCGTGAGTGATTTACGGGACGCAAATCCTTACAGCGATCTGCTCGGCGGGGTTACTCGTTCAACACTGCGGCAAAACTTTCGCATTTCAGTCACAAAAAGGTTAAACTTGCAGGAGAAACCCAATGCTTGGGGCGGGTTGTATTCCGTCACGGTGTTTGAGGTGTTACAACACAAGTCCAATTTGGAGTTGTTCAGCGTGAAGGGTGAGTCGCTTTATACGGGGTTACGCTATGAATTTTGATGTTTTTTTGCAACATCGTAAAAAAAATGGGTTCTGTGTGATTCCCGTCACATCGATAAAAGGACTTGCAGCATAAACTTTCTTCCATTGTGTAAGTGGAAGTTGATTAAATTCACCTGAAAGTCCTTTAAAATCAGGACTTTGAGGCGAATTCATAATCTAACGGTTTGAATTCGAGCTGCAGCAGAAATGCTGCAACTGAGTTTGCAAAGAATGCATTAGGTATTGCGTGTTTTTGAGTTCAGTCTACTTTTAGGGTTGCTAAAAGTATTGTTGAGCTTAAAAGTACTCAGTATCGAATCAAGAATGTATTCGATTGAGTATCTTTTGGCTTTTTTGAAAGATATTGCGTCGAGTATGGCGGTTGGAAACAACGGACGTATTCGGTTTCTTTGCAAAGGGAACTTTTTTTAACAACCTTGATTTACTTTTAGAAGGAAAAAATCAAATGGCATTTCTCCCAACAAACGCATCGCAAGTTCAGCAATTCGCTGTTGCGCTGTATGGTATCCAGGTGGGCTCAACCACGATGGCTGCTGTGCAGGCTGACATCACCGCTGTTGGTGGCTTGAATAAGGCGCTTAACACTTACTACGCCGTGAGCTTTGGCTCGCAAACGACAGCCGCTGTTGCTGCTTCTGTTGCGGCAAACCTTGGTTTGACCGGTCAGGCTGCAACTGACGGTGCTGCATACATCACTGCAGCCTTGAACGCAGCCCCTGCCAATACGCGCGGTGAAGTCGTTGAAGGCATCATCAACCTGTTCTCAACCTTGACATCAAACGCTACATACGGCGCTGCTGCAACAGCCTGGAATGCAAAAGTCGCATCCGCTGTGGCCTACACCGGCGCAGCTGATGTGGCTGCTGGTGCAACCTTGAACATCGGCCAAACTATTCCTTTGACTGCCAATATTGACCACGTCGCTATGCCTGCAGGTACTGCGGTTGATCACGTTGTTGGTACGATTGATACGGTTTCAGGAAGCAATGGCGTTACAACATTTGGTGCTGGCGATTCCATCGTTGGTAATGGTCACACTGTTGTTGACTTGGCTTTGAATTTGACAAACACAACTGATGCGCCTTACTCGACCATGTCGGGTGTGAGTCAAGTTAACTTGGCTTTTAATGCGGATGAGGCTTTCAACATTGATGCCGCAAACTGGGGTTCTCTGAATGGCATTTCTTATCTCGGTAAGAACGCATCGTCAAGCGACATCACCAATTTGAAGGTGAACAATGGTCTTGGTTTGAAAATCGAGACGCATACAACAGGTGATGCAACTGTTTCTTTTGGTGACTTTGCTCACAATACAGTGACTGTGGATGGTTACGATGTGTCCGCTTCGATCCAAAACGGTACAGGTTCTGGCACTGTTTCGACGATTTCTAAAGCGGGCATCGATTCTGTTTTGGGCAAGGCTGCCTATTTCTATGCAGAAGTAGGCCATACGGCTGATAACAATTTTGCCAAAGGCGCGGCGACAGTTGGTGATGTCACGTTGGGGCATGTGAACCTGAACATGGGTAAATCAGCCTCTGCAACAGTGTCTATTTACAACCATGCTGCCGCTAATACGCATAATGCAACCGTAGGTGCTATCACTGTGGGTGATGTGAATTTGGCTTCTGCGAAATCTGCAAGCCAGATTTACCTTTCGTTGCTCAACTCTGCAACTGTGTCAGGTACTGGCAACTCGACAGCTGGCAACATCACTGTGGGTAACATTAATGTTGCCCAAGGTGTGAATGCTGAAGGTATTTGCGTTACTGTGGACAACTATGCCTCAACAGATACCGGCAATGCAACTGTTGGCAACATTGTTGCTGGTAACGTAACCTTGACTGGTAATGGCACCGACACAATGGAAGTCTATTTCACCAACGAAGCTCGCGTTTATACAAAGGGCAATGCAACTGTTGGCAACATCACTGTTGGCGACGTGACTGTGACCGGTAAAAATTCTGCAAGTTCGACGGTGTCAGTTGATAACTATGCTTGGTCCGAAAAAGGTAACGCCACTGCTGGTGACGTAACGCTTGGTAACATTAAAGTTTCTTCAGGTGATGGTCTGAGTAGCACCATTGATATCTACAACGAAGCTTATGTCAGCAAAACAGGTACTGCAAAAGTCGGTAACGTGAAAGTGGGTGATGTGACGTTGTCTAATACTGGCACAGGGTCGAACTCATTCTCTCTTTACCTCGAGGCTATTGCGGGTGATAACGGCGGTAAAGGTGGTATTGCAACGGTAGGTAACGTGACTGTAGGCAACATCAATATGCTTGCTGCGGCTAGTTCGAATTACGCAACGATTGAAGCCTACGCGTACGATCAAGGTTCAAAAACGCACGCTGTTAGCATCGGTACGATGACGATTGGTAACATCTCTATGCAGATGGCCAATACATCAGCCGTTAACGATAATACCAATTACCTGTATATCAGCCGCAGTGCAGATAGCGCCCATGGTTCAGCCTCAGTGGGTAACTTGATCATTGGTAACGTCAATATCAATGGCGCAACACAAACAAATGCAACCAATGAGATTTATGTTGACCAATACGCATATGCTGGCAGCGCAGCAACGATTGGCACCGTGACTATTGGTAACATTTCAGTTGAAACGGGTGTGAATGGTTACGCCCAAGTGTCTGTCTATAACTATGCCAGCGGTAGCACAATTGGTGACTCAGTTGGCAAAATCACGGTGGGTGATGTTTCGCTCATCGCAGACTCGAATGCGGCTGCTTCAGTGACCATCGAAGGCTATGCTGTTAACGGTGCAACTGGCGGGATTAAGGTTGGCAATGTGTCGTTGCATGCTTCACAATCTGCCTATGCGCACCTGTATATCAGCGAAACTGCGGCGGGTAACATTGGTGATGTGAGTATTGGTAATATCAACATTTCAATTGCAAGTAGCAACAACGCTGGTTCTGCTGCTTGTGCAACTGTTGAAGCATACACTTACTCAGGCAACCACAGCGGTAACATCATCGCAGGTAACATCAACCTGAGCGAATCTGGTTTAACTGCAGGTGCTGCGGCTACGGCTACAACAACTCAGGCGCAGGCATATGTGACCTTGAGCTCGGACATGGGTAATGTGACTGTGGGTGATATCACTGTGACTGGTGGTATTCAAGACTCAGGCCACAATGCTATGGACAACTACGCAGACTTGGCAAATTGGTTGACCTTGGCAGCTGGTACAGGCAAGACGGTCACTGTGGGCAAGATTGACTACAGCGGTTACGTTTCTGCTGACACCATTGATGTCCAGAACTATGCTGGTGCTGCAATCATCATTGGCGGTACAAAAGGTTCAACCATCAATGATAACAAGGGCACTAACGCGATCAACGTGAGCGCAGCAACTTCTGGTGGTAACGACTTCACATTCGAGCATTCACAAACCGCGGTCGTAGATGCTGGTGGTGCAATCACTGCAGTGCAAACTGCTATGGACTCGATCACTGGTATCCATGCTGGTGATACCTTGACCTTGGATGCAACCGCAGGCTCAGGGTTAGCTCATGGTGGTTCAATCACTTGGGCTCAATTCTTGCTGAACGCTGAACACCAAATTCATGACCTCTCTATGGCTGATTACTATGCTGTCGTCGGTGGCAATACTTATATTGCGATGGCGACAACTGGTAACGTTGTTGGAGAGATTGTTGAAGTCATGGGTGTACACACCTTCTCCGGCACAGGTGGTGTATTGACAGTTGCGTAAGCAGCTGTTGAATTGAGTCAGATAATGACTCTGTACTGAAAAGAGGGCATTCGTGCCCTCTTTTCTTTTAAAGAATAGAAAGGGATTGGTGTGGCAGAAAAGCTCTCAAAAGAAACAATTCAAAAGCTTCTTAAGGAAATTGATGTAGAGTCAAAAGTTCGGAAATACGCAAAAGCGTTAGAACTTGCCTATAAGGCTACAAGTGAGCACCCTGGCGTTAGAGCGCTTGAATTAAAACTTGCAGAAATATTAGAAACGTGCAAGGAGTGGCAAAAAGCTCTGAACATATATACGCATGTGCATACCCAAACACAGGCCGGTGGCGGGCAAAGTGAACTCCCTTTGGTGGTGAGCATCGCACATTGCATGATTCGCCTTGATGACTATGCTTCAGCAACGCCTTTACTAGAAGAGTTATACGGGATGACCAAAGTTTATCCACCCGTATCGGTGAGGCTTGCTCAATGTAGACGACACGCTGAGCAATTAGATCAAGCTGAAAAACTTGTGAGTGAGGCTTTAAAAATAGACCCAACCTTCCGCGAGGGTTTACATGAACAAGCAGTAATATTCCTTGCGTATAAAAAGAATGAAAAAGCAATTGAAGTATTAGAGCAAAATATTCGTCGTAAAGACTTGTATGGCGATTCGATTGATTTGTGGATGTCAACGTTGCATGAAGAAAATCGAAATCGCTACGCGCAAGACACATTAGAAGAGTTGATGAAGATCCATCCTGATGTTGTTGAATTTAGCTATGGATATGCTGTATTGGCACATCAGGCTGGTGAAATTACACTTGCACGACCTGCATTTAAAAAGTCACTGGAGTTAAGCCCTAATAATCCGAGAATATATTACGACATTGGAGTTCTAGAGAGAACCGCAGGCAATTTGGAATTGTCTCAGGAAATGATCGGCAAGGCGCTAGAGTTGAAGCCCGATAATCCCGCTGCGATCAGAACATATAACAGCGATATTAAGCTCAAATATGGTGATGAAAATTTCAAGCGTCTTAACTATGTCGCCGCAAAATTCTCTGATTTTCATGAGGTTGAACAAATACATCTTCACTATGCAATGGCTAAAGCATTTGAGGATGTTGAAGAGCTAGATACTGCTTATAGACATTATTCAGTGGCTGGTGAGAAAAAACGCAAGCGTGAAGAGTACAGCGATCGTGAAGCGGCAAAATTCAATAAACTAATACCGCAGGTTATTACTCAAAAGCGCTTAGAAGAAACCAAGCAAACTGGTTATAAGAGTGATGTGCCTGTATTCATCTTAGGAATGCCCCGTTCAGGCACCTCGTTAATGGAGCAAATTTTGTCGGCTCATCCAGATATTTTCGGAGCTGGTGAGTTGAAGCTTTTAACCGGTGTTATTGAGAATATCGCAGTTGCACAAAATAGAATTAACATGAACGAGAAGGACCCTGTTTTTCCTTACGACATGAATGCTTCGTGGGAAGCTCGTGGACAGCATTACGTTGATCGCTTATTGAAACTAACAGATAAGCCTGGCTATAAGCGCATTGTTGACAAGATGCCTGGGAATTTTAATTTTGTAGGACTAATACATGCCATCCTGCCAAACGCAAAAATTATTCATAGTCGCCGTCATCCGGTAGAAACTTGTTTATCTTGTTACAGAATTCACTTTGCCGAAGGGCATCAGTGGACGTACAATTTGCGCGAATTAGGACGTTTTTACAAGAGGTATTGGGAGTTAATGAAATTTTGGCGTGAAGAATTTCCAGGTGTGATGCATGAAGTTCGATATGAAGAAAATGTAGCTGATGTTGAAGGCCAAGCGAAGCGTTTGATTGAATATTTGGAGTTAGACTGGAATGATAACTGTCTGAACTTTTATAACATCGATCGGCCAGTAAAGACCGCAAGTGTGACTCAAGTCAGAAAGCCGATTTACAAGACTTCAACGAATCGTTGGAGGAAATATGAGAAATATTTAAAACCCTTGCTTGATGAGTTGGGTGATATCGTTCCTGAATACGAAGCGGAAATTGCCTATTTAAGCGAATAAACGATATGCCCATGAGTTGTCTCATGGGCATATTAAATTACACAGACAAGAAGGTGAACAATGAATTTAATAGATAAATATTTAGAAATTTATGCAAAAAATCCTGCGGCGCCAGTTGTTATAGAACACGAACGGACAATCACACGCTCTGATTTGTTACGCCTAACGGTTGCCTTGAGTCAAAGTTTGAATCAACAAGGGTTAACCAAAGGAGATATTGTAGGAGTTGCATTAGGTCAAACCGGGTTTCATTTGGCCACAATTCTGGCATTGGCCCGATTAGGCTGTATTTCATTGCCCTTGGCCCAAAATTCAACAGTCGAGGTAAAAGCGCGGTTAATGCAACGATTTGGTGCAAAAAGGATCATAGCTCCCCAAGGAGTACAAATTCCGGCTAGTGTAGAAAGAATTAATCTTGGTGAAATTAAATTTAGTAAGAGTGCCGAGTCTTTGAATTTACATTTCATCGACTATTGGCCCGATGAAAATGATCCTGCCAGAATTGGCCTCACTTCTGGAACTATGGGAAATCCTAATGCTGTGCTCTACTCCCACCGATATTGGTTGCAGCGTATCAACTCCACATTTGATGGTTGTGATAAAGAAACGAGAATCTTACCTTCTCATTTAGGTTTAACTCTAGGAAATTTGGCTGCATTTGCTGCCATATTCAACGAAGGGCTAGTCATATTTAATAATTCTCCCAATGTGGTCGATGTATATGCTTCGATTATTAGATATTCTGTTAATTATGCAATTACAACTCCTGCATCACTGGAGAATATGATTACTATGAATCGGGATGAAGGGATTGCGTTCCCATCGATGAGGCAATTAAGAGTACTTGGTGGTGCCGTATCTGCGCGTCAATTAGAGTTAGCAAGAATGAAACTTACCCCCAATTTAACTCACGTGTATGGACTGAGTGAGGTGGGGATAGTTTCCTACGCAAACAAAGACGATCTTTTAAAACATCCTGAATTCTCAGGGCATATCAAGCCTGAGAACCAGGTTGAGATAATTGGAGATAACGGTGAAATTTTGCCGATTGGCCAGAGCGGTGAGATACGTGTCAAGATTTCGAATATGCACCATAGTTATCTCGATAATGACACGGTCTCCAAAGAAAAGTTTAAAGATGGATGGTTTTATACAAAGGATGTTGGATTCATAACAGAAGATGGACTAATTCGAATTGAAGGACGTTTAGATAATAAAATAAACATAGCTGGAGGAAAATTCTTCCCTGAAACCGTGGAGGCAATCTTAATGGCACATCCTCAAATACAGGATGCTGCTGTATTCGCCAAAATGGGACCAGAAGGAGTGCCAATCTTAAATGCCATTTATCAAATTGGCGAAGAGACGGAACTTAATGAGTCACTTGAGACGTACTGCAAGGGGAAATTAAAACCTTATATGGTTCCCAAAGTATTTACGCAAGTTCAGAAGGTTCCCAGAAATCAATCTGGCAAAATTAATCGCACAGAATTACCAAAAACTGCCATGTTAGCACTTCATTGAAGCATTGCTATGGTAATTTTTTGCCGTTATTGATTTGACGTGTCGTAAAGCGGCAGTTTCTTGCCGCTTTACGCTTTTAATCTGGTGTTGGCTCATATTTTGCTTGAATTGTGTTTTCTATTTCAAGGTGCACATATGACATCCGTGAACAAAATGCAAGCAAACCACGCTGCCGTTGCAGCGAGAATTAATAAAAGTAATGAAATAAACACGAGTGAGAGTTCGACAAAATTTAGTTCTGCCTTCTCATCTGCGACACTGAGCGATGAGAACGCATCAACTAATGCGGCACATGATACGCATCACCTTAGTCGTGTTCATTCAGATCATGTTGCAAATGCACCAACGCCTCATTGGTATGGGCAGTTTGGTGCAATGACACGTTGGGTTCCTGCCCAATATCTGGACTCTAGTTATGTAATGCCTGAGTTGCCTCCAAAAGTTCAGGCAAGCACGCATGACATTTTGACTGGCAAGAGCACTGCTTCACATGGGGTCGGCGGCTCGTCCTACCACGCGAAGTTAATGCAAGTCAAAGATACGCTGGATGTAAACTTCGCAACCTTGCCACAATCCGTACAAGATGCAGCAACTGCTGCTAGAAATGAATACTTTGCTTCTCTAACTAAGAACTTGCCAGTGGTATCTGGAATGCCGGCAAGTCTCTAAATATTTCCGAGGCGTCGATTGACGCTAACGCGTCAAAGAGCAAAATCATGGGTATGCGCTGTATTGAGAGCGCGTACCCGTAAATGTTTAGTTCGTGTATTGCATTGAGTTCTTTTCTGCAAGTCCGCACAGATTTAGGTTATGGCTTGGGACTTCTACAATTCAGTTTTTGGTATTGCCTTAATGAGTGATTTTTTTTGTGATAAATCCTTATAAAGGCGCATAAAATTTGACACGTAATTGCGCCTTTTGGGAAACCAAGAAACTCTTAAATCACAGCTTAGTAGCTGATCCTTACGTGCAGAACAAGTGACTGTGCTGACCCGGGCCTTATTTGAGGTCATTCATACATGAATTTACTAGAATCAGAATCGATCGAAATCATTCGCGAAGCGGTCGCTACCGCGCGCAATCCTGTGATGATGTATTCCATTGGCAAGGATTCATCCGTCATGTTGCACTTGGCACGCAAGGCCTTTTATCCAGCGCCTCCGCCTTTTCCATTGTTGCACGTTGACACAGGGTGGAAGTTTCAGGCCATGTATGCACATCGTGATCGCATGGTGGCGGAAAGTGGCATGAAGCTCATCACACACACCAACCCGCAAGGGCTAGCAGAAGGTGTTGGCCCATTCACCCACGGTAGCAATTACCACACAGACGTCATGAAAACCCAAGGCTTGAAGCAAGCCCTGGATGCACATGAATTCGATGTGGTGTTTGGGGGGGCGCGCAGAGATGAAGAAAAATCGCGCGCGAAAGAACGCATATTTAGCTTTCGATCTGCGGGCCATAGGTGGGACCCCAAAGCGCAACGCCCTGAGCTATGGAATCTGTACAACACACACATTCAAACGGATGAAACTATTCGCGTATTTCCCATCAGCAATTGGACGGAGTTGGACATCTGGCAATACATCTACGACGAACAAATCCCAATTGTTCCTTTGTACCTAGCTGCCGATCGGCCAGTTGTAAAGCGTGCAGGCCAGTGGATCATGGTTGATGATGAACGATTCCCTTTTCAGCCGGAAGAGACCGCTGAAATCCGCAAAGTGCGTTTTCGAACGCTGGGCTGTTGGCCCTTAACAGCGGCCATTGAAAGTGATGCCGACTCGCTCGAGGCCGTCATTGCAGAAACCTTCAATGCGCGCAGCTCTGAACGACAAGGCCGTTTGATTGACTCAGACGCGCCTGGCTCGATGGAGAAGAAAAAACAGGAAGGCTATTTCTGATGACACATTTGCAGACATCCCTTCAAGAAAAAGACATTGCCAGCTTCCTAGAAAGCCAACGCAACAAACCAACCCTGCGGTTCATCACATGCGGCAGTGTGGACGATGGCAAAAGCACCTTAATTGGTCGATTGCTATTTGAGAGCAAAGCCATCTTTGACGATCAACTCGCCTCCTTGGAGTCTGACTCCCGTCAATACGGAACCCAAGGCGAGAAGATGGACTTAGCCTTATTGGTAGACGGGTTGCAAGCAGAGCGTGAACAAGGCATCACAATTGACGTGGCCTACCGCTTCTTCGCCACAGAGCATCGCCGATTTGTTGTCGCAGATACGCCAGGGCACGAGCAGTACACGCGCAACATGGCCACAGGGGCATCGACTGCAGACCTCGCCGTCATTTTGATTGATGCACGCAAAGGCGTATTGACACAAACCAAGCGTCACAGCCGCATCGTCGCCATGATGGGCATACGCCATGTGGTATTGGCCATTAACAAAATGGACTTGGTTGAGTTCAAACAAAATGTGTTTGACTTGATCGTGGCTAACTATCAACAGTTTGCGGCTGATTTCCAATTTCAAGATGTTTGCGCTATTCCGTTATCAGGTCTAGATGGTGACAACGTTCTTCATTTAAGTGACAAGATGCCCTGGTACACAGGCCTCAGCCTGATGCAGTACTTGGATACGGTGGATACACACATTGCACAGAATGAGAAGCCATTTCGAATGCCTGTCCAGTGGGTTAATCGACCCAACCTCGATTTCCGTGGATTTTGTGGTCGTCTCGCACAAGGGTGTGTTCGAACCGGAGATGCCGTCAGAGTACTGCCTTCTGGTGTGCAAACCCGCATCAAAACAATTTTAATGGGTGCTAATGAAATTGCGCAAGCGCATGCGGGCGATTCAATTACTTTGACATTGGCCGACGAAGTTGATGCGAGTCGAGGCGATGTACTGGTAGCGACTGACCATCCCTCTGAAGTAGCAGACCAATTCGAGGCAAAACTCTTATGGATGAGTGAGCATGCCATGGCGCCTGGGCGTCAGTACTTGATGAAACTGGCGACCAAAGAAGTCACAGCCACGATTACAGAAATCAAATACCGAGAAGATGTCAACACAGGTGCACATCTTGCCGCCAAAACCCTAGACCTCAACGGTATTGCTACCGTCAACCTCTCCACAAGTGCGCCCTTGGTGTTTGAACCCTACACCGTCAATCGAACACTCGGCAGCTTTATCCTGGTCGACAAACTGACCTATGAAACTGTCGGCGCAGGTATGATTGACTACGCGCTGCGCCGCGCAAGCAACATTCATTGGCAAGCACTAGAGCTCAACAAAGCCAGCCGTGCCCTGCAGAAACACCAAACGCCCAAATGTGTGTGGTTCACAGGCCTATCTGGATCTGGCAAATCAACCATTGCCAATCTCTTAGAAAAACGCCTTCATGCAGAAGGCAAACACACCTACTTGCTTGATGGCGATAACGTGCGTCACGGACTTAACCGTGATTTAGGCTTTACTGAAGCCGATCGCGTCGAGAACATCCGTCGCGTGACAGAAGTAGCCAAGCTAATGGTTGACGCAGGTCTGATAGTTTTAGTCAGTTTCATTTCTCCCTATCGCACAGAAAGACAGATGGCGCGTGACTCTTTTGCAAACGGCGAATTTATGGAAGTGTTTGTTGACACGCCCATAGAGGCGTGTGAGAAACGAGACGTCAAAGGTCTATACGCTAAAGCCCGAAAAGGAGAGCTAAAGAACTTTACAGGTATTGATAGCCCGTACGAAATGCCCGACAGTCCAGAAGTGCATTTGCAAACCATGCACAACAGCCCACAGGCTTGCGTTGACCAAATTCTGAAAGCGTTGGGAAATTGATGGACGAAATGCTGATTGTGGCTGGTGCATTCACTGGGTTTTTGGTGGGACTCACTGGCGTGGGTGGTGGTGCGTTAATGACCCCACTTTTGCTATTGGTGTTTGGTGTCGCCCCTTTGTCCGCTGTGGGCACTGACTTGTGGTTTGCAGCAACGACTAAATTATTTGCTACGCGCGTACATCACAACCACGGACTGATTGAGTGGTCGATTGTGAAACGTTTGTGGCTCGGCAGCTTGACAACTTCGGCTCTAACGCTTGTCTGGATGAAAATGCACCCTGTTGATGAAACAGCAGTCAGCTTGCTGAAAACAGCCATTGCAGCCGCCGTATTTGTCACAGCACTTGGTCTGTTGTTTCAACGCCCACTACATGCATTGGGGCGCAGGCTACGTACATCAAATGGGCTGTACTTTAAGTCGGTGCAAACGCCGCTCACTGTGCTAGCAGGCGCAGTGCTAGGCATCTTAGTCACATTGACTTCTGTTGGCGCAGGTGCCTTAGGTGCGGTATTTTTGGCTTACATATATCCGATTCGCTTGACCCCGCCTCGCTTGATTGCGACAGATATCGTGCATGCCATTCCGTTGGCTATTTTTGCAGGGCTAGGTCACCTACTCATTGGTAATGTGAACTTTGGGTTATTAGGCAACCTGCTCATCGGTTCAATTCCAGCGGTCATCATCGGCGCACTTCTTTCTGCACGCCTTCCTCATGTTTTCTTAAGAGGCGCTTTGGCAGTCGTCTTACTCTCAATTGCGTTGAAACTTTGGTGGAGCGTGAGCGCATGACCTTAAGCGAAGAAGACTTGGTCACCCTGTGCCACATCGCTGACATCGCGGGACAGGAAATTATGGAGGTCTACAACCGCGGCGGTAGCATTTGGCAAAAAGACGATGCCTCTCCACTGACGGAGGCCGATTTGCGAGCTGATCGCGCAATCCGTCATGCATTGGAAAAAAGCTTTCCTGATGTTTTCATACTGTCAGAAGAGTCAACATCTACAGGCTCTCTATCGACACATGGCCTCTTTCTGGTCGACCCACTGGATGGCACCAAAGAGTTCTTGAAGCGCAATGACGAATTCACTGTCAACATCGCATTGATCAAACATGGACAACCTGCTGCAGGCATTGTGTTTGCGCCTGCGCTGAACGAGATGTTTTATGCGGCAAAAAATCTAGGGGCCTGGAAACGTGATGCCACCGGAGTTTATCCAATTTCAACGAAAAAAGAGACCAGCAACCAACCGTTGCGTGTCATTGGCAGTCGATCTCATGGCGGTGAGCAACTAGATGAATGGTTAAAACAACTCACAACCGAATACAACTTTGTTGCCGCAGGTAGCTCATTGAAGTTTTGTCGCATTGCTGAAGGTCAGGCAGATATTTATCCACGCTTCGGACTCACCAGTCAGTGGGACACAGCGGCGGCCCAAGCCGTATTAGAAACTGCGGGTGGTGTTGTAACCGACTTCAGTGGCCAGAGCTTGCGATATGGCCTTGACAGGCCTATTTTGAATGCACATTTTGTGGCTGCAGGCTCGCGCGAGTTGCTTGGCTTGTTAGACATTTGACCTGATCTGGATCTTCAACACCACTAAGATGTTTGTGCTTGATTTCGCAATACAGGTACCCATCAACACCATGAGTTATCTTGCTGTTAATCAGGTCGCAACTTCTGCCGTAATGGCATCTTCTAAAAGAGGATAGCCGCTGAAATACGCACGCTGCTGATGGCCAATCCAGGATAGTCCATATAAAATTGGATTGACCCAAGATAGGATCCAATTAAATTTTTGTAACTAGACGGTTTAATTTGGTATCTTTCATTTTTCACCCTGCTGAAACTGACCTGCCCCCATTAGCCGTACCACTGAATTAGAAGTTAGTCCGAGAGGTCAAGGTTATTCCAAAACTTGATGGTTTGTATTTGCAGCAGCATTTGAATTAATCCGATGCTGTTGCGCGAATTGAGCCGGTGGTATCCGGCCCAAGCTGCTGTGTGGCCTGACTTCGTTGTAGTCCCTGCGCCACTCAGCGATGCACGTTCTGGCTTGGGGCAAGGTCTCAAACCATTGCTCGTTCAAGCACTCGTCACAAAACTTCCCATTGAAGCTCTCGATGTAGCCGTTTTGCATGGGGCGTCCTGGTTGAATCAAGATATGCCTCACGCCATGCGACGTTGCCCAAGCCATGAAGGCTCGACTTGTGAACTCAGGCCCGTTATCTGTTCGCACGGCCAATGGTAGCCTTTGAAGATTGCAGCTTGGTCCAGCAAACGAGTTACGTATTGGCCTGAGATGCCATAGTCGACAGCGATGTCCACGCACTCATGGCTAAAGTCATCGGCCACCGTGAGGCATTTGATTCTGCGCCGGTTAGACAAGCTATCTGAAACAAAGTCCATGCTCCACACCTCGTTGACGGTTTGTGCCAATTGCAGTGGCACACGTTCATTCAAGGGGCGCTTGGCCTTCTTGCGCCGGCGTACGGCCAAGTTGGCGTCACGGTAAAGCCGGTACACCCGCTTGTGGTTGACCTGTGGAAACTCTGGGCGCAGCAGGTCGTGGATACGCCGATAACCAAATCTGCGACGCACATGGGCAATGTCCACAATGCGTGCGAACAGATCGCGGGTGAGCTGATCTGGTTGAGGTGGGTTGCGATAGCTGTCTCGGCTTAGCCCCACAAGACGGCAGGCGTGGCGCTCGGACAGTTGATGGTCTTGGATCATCTTGCCAATTGCCTCACGTTTGACTTGTGGGGCTAGCGCTTTACGCCGAACACGCTCTTGAGCGCGTGAATATCCAGATGAGCCTCGGCCAGTAGCTTTTTGAGTTTGGTGTTCTCCGACTCTAAGTCGCGCAGCCTTGAAGCGTCTGATGCCTCCATACCGCCAAACTTGGCGCGCCACTTGTAGAAGGTGGGCTGGCTAAAACCGCCGCTGCGGCAAAGCTCCTTGATGGACATGCCGGCTTCGGCTTGTTTGAGGAAACCGATGATTTGCTCATCGGTGAATCGTGTGGTCTTCATATCCGCAATTCTCCAAAATTTGCGGACTTACTGCCATTATCTTGGTACGGCTGGTAGGGGGCAGGTCAAAACTTAAATTTCTTCAACCAAGTATTTATACTTTCTAGATAATCAGGAAATCCTGATTATCTAGAGTTGGGTGGATAGATATTCCAATCAATGCAATTTGAATTGGCGCTATTAAACCACTGCCATCTGCATCATAGTAAAGGGCTCCAGTTGTGGTGTTATATACAATAAGGTCATCTGTATCATGTCCTTTTACAACGCCCGCCCCTGACCAAAATTGATTGGCTGACAATGTACCCGTTGTGAGTCCTAATGCTGTCATGATTGCATTTTCTAGATCAATCTTATCTGTGCCATGCAGGAAGTCAGTGATGGTATCAATGTTTGATTTTGCACTGAGGGCTGTATTAAATACAAACTGATCGGCCCCATTCCCCCCCGTTAAGGTGTCGTTGCCTAAACCACCATAAAGTATGTCCGCACCGTTACCTCCAATAAGTATGTCATTACCAGCGAAGCCATAGAGCGTATCGTCACCATCGCCCCCATTGAGAGTGTTTACACCTGAATTCCCTGTGAGGACATTATCAAGTGCATTGCCTGTTGCGTTAATTGCTCCAGTCCCTGTGAGGGTGAGATTCTCGACATTACTTCCTAATGTATAAGATACAGATGAATTAATGATATCGGTACCAGCATTGGCGCCTTCAGTTACCACATCAAATACGTTATCTACGATGTAAGTGTCATCGCCACCTCCACCTGTCATCGTATCAGCGCCCATACCACCGTTAATCGTGTCTGCATATGCAGTGCCAATAATGCTGTTTATTCCAGCATTCCCAATAATTGTTAAACCATTTAATACAGCAGATGCATTGATGTTTGATGAGATTGTTGCGGTACTAACTGCAGCGGATTTAGTACCCGTTCCAATTACGACATTTTCTATACCTGTATCGCCCGCATAAAGTGTCAAAGTTGAGCCTGCAACTGTGATGGCAAATCGAACTTCATCGACACCGCTGCTACCATTATCAGCAATTTCAGCCGCACTATGGTCGCTTGGTAAGGTGATTATGTATATATCAGAGCCTTCGCCACCATTCATCACATCAACTGCCGCGGCACCAGTGATGACATCATTACCTCCTAGACCATAGAAATAATCTACGTTAACTGTACCTGTTAAAACATCATTTGCAGTAGTTCCTGTGTAGCCTGTTGTGAAGTTATACGTACCTGAATCAACGAAGCTATTGCCAGCAGAATCTTTAATGGCGCCAGTAGCAAAAGTAACATAATATTTTTTTCCATTAGCAAGATTTAGAGTTGGGTTAATCGTTAGGGTTGATCCGTTTATTGATATTAATAGACTGCTAGCTACATCGAAACTTTCGGCAATCGTGCCAGTTGCGGTATTTGATCGAAGACTGATTGGGCCGGTGCCTCTAGTGATCGATTCACTGAATGTGAACACAATATTTGCATCAGCAATGACACCTACTGCGTCATTTCCTGGAGAAAAAGTATTTATTGTTGGGGCAGTGTAATCTCCTCCAGCTAAAAAACTACTGATTAAATAATCTCCGTCTAAGCACCTCAAATATTCAATGCCGGATAAGCTATCAATACCTTCGTAAACAGAAGTTATAGTGTATAAACCGCTGTCATATGTTACGGCATATGAAGTGTGATTGTATGCATAGCAGGCATAGTCGGTGCCTAAGCCCCCAACTATTGTGTCATTGCCACCATTTCCTATTAAAATATCATTACCACTCCCGCCATTAATTGTATTGTTAAAATTATTTCCAACCATTATATCGTTACCACCTCCCCCAACTGCATTTTCTATCAAAGCTCCCACGGCAATTGAAACATTAGATACCCCAGCGCCGATATTAGAGAAGTAGCCATCACAAATATTTATAGTTTGGTTTTGAGAAAAACCGGAAGCATCAAGAGTATCAACTCCACCTGCGTCCCAAATGCAGTAGTAAGGAATCGCGTTTACATTGAATGCATAATTAACGCCTGCAGTATTATTAAATCCGTATATTGTATCACTAGGTCTTGTAGTGGTATTGGTGCCATAGAGTTTTTGAAGCTCAGAAATGTCAAATAAAAGAGGTGTAAATGCAGTCGCAAAGTTCCCTGGTGATTCTCCGGTATTTGCGCCATCCCAATAACTCATGATCGTGTATTGCTCACTATCCTCGATAAACTGACCACTGGTAGAGTAACTTGGCGTGCCGACGCCAGCGTTATAATCTCCTGGATGGGACAGTCCTACTGCATGCATAAACTCATGCATAATGGCGAACCAAGAATATTGTCCCTGAATTATAGAATTAGGATTAACAGAAGCAGTGTTTAGCCATAAGTCACCACCTGTTTGATTGCTTGATGGGAAATACGCATATGCGCCAGCGGCGCTTGTTGGATCATAGTAATTCGCGATTACTAATTTACCGATATTGCTGTACCCCCCAGGCGCAATATTTGTGAATGTCAAGCCGCACACATCTGAAATCAGTAATAGTATGTTAGAAATGGCGGCCATTTCTGTTGTCGTACATTTAAAAAACGTGCTCTCAGGTAAATATGTCAGCGTATCCCTAAAACTGTAAGTAAGATTTAAACCATTTCCACGCGTTGAGCCGTTTACTTGGTTCCAATCAAGTGGTGCACCATTGTTCGCATCGGTATGCAGAGCTCCAGCACCCATTGAGATGTCGAAGCTGGGCTTATAACCATTCGCCAATATCGATTCAATTACGCTTATCCCATACTGACCTGTGCTATTATTGCCATAGGCGCCAGCGTCGATATAATAAGAACCGGTATAATTGGCTGTAAAAATGCCAGTACCCAACGGGGTTTGCATTCCAATAACAGAGCTAGTTCCGGGGCCGCTGTCATCATTAGTGCTTATGATATTGCCATTAGAATCTCGGACAGCAAGGTACGTATCGTTTAAAGAATATAGTCCCGTCCCAATTTCGGCAAAAGTATACGTATGTCCTGCTTGAAGCTGGACTTTATACCAATCGTGATCGCCAAGATAATTAATGGCCCCTTGCGCAGACTTTCCTACCGCTAATGTAGCCGTTGTATTGATCGAGTTGGAAATTTCAACATCTTCAGTTGAGCTTGGTCCCCCAGTAATGAAGCCCCCAGATTGGAATACAGGCGATCCAGTTTCTAGAATTAAACTTGTTGCTGCACTAGACCTTAAGAATGAGTAATTGCTAGAAGATGATGTCATCCCACTTGAATACTGTGGAATTAAAGGCAATTCAAAATTTCCATTTTGGTCTTGGTACAAATTGCTCCCGTCAATGTCACTCATATTCCATTGATTAGGACTTCGAATTTTTTTCATATCAGATCTTTAGCTAAATTACCGTTGCAACCCAATCAGGATAGATGAAATTGATAAGGGAATCAATTTCTATATCTTGATATAGGACAAATTATCAAAAGTTTCCTGTTACCATTAATCTGCAAGCCCCTCTGACCTGATCCGGCATTCTTCCACACGGAAAAAATACTGAGGCAACCATCTGCAACCTCTTGGTGTCAGGTAGCCAATCGCATTGAAGTGGTTAGCGAGCTGTCTGTCACTCCATCCACGTGACCTCATTGTCAGTATAAAACTAGTAAGCAATTTTTGATATTCACTTAACGGTCGAATGTCGAGCGTGACAGCACTATTGCTTGCTATGAACGACTTTGCGGGGGGGGCTGGGCGATCTCTGCGAAGCAGGTCCCGTCAGGTTCACTCCACTGTGACAGGGTAAGTATGGTTGGTCACAAAGTTGTTTTCACTGTCCACAGGCATGATCCCGTCATCTTTACTGCAATCGTCAGTAGTGCCTCCATAGATTCCTGGCATAAACAAGATTACCAAAAGGTGGACGATGTCGGGTAAAACTGGAAGCCCGTGCTCAACCGATTTTCTATCCAGTTTGGAAAGAAGATGACAGGTAACTCAAACTTACCGTTTATACGAAATTCCGGCCCCCCTAAGTTGCTGTATACTCCTATATGAAATTTCTTATATGAATAAATCAACGCTCATCATTCCACTCACGCCAACGCCAGAGCAAGCGCTGAGCTTGCACGCATTGCAGCAGGCTTTTGCCGAGGTTTGCAATGCTTTGGCGCCGACCGTGCGTGATACCCGCTGTTGGAATCGGGTCACGTTACACCACTTGGCGTACCGCTCCTTGCGTGAGCGTTTTCCCCAGGTGGGTTCCCAAATGATATGTAATGCTATTTACTCGGTTTCTCGTACATGCCGGGTTATTTTTCAAAGTTCGGGAAGTCCTTTGCATATTCAACGCTTGGCTAATAAGCCCTTGCCACTACTTCAGTTCTTGCCTACAGCGCCAGTGTACTTTGACCGACATACCCTAAGTATTCGGCACGGTGCACTTTCAATGTACACACTAGATGGGCGCATGAAATTTCAAATCGACCTATCACCGCAAGATGAACAGCGGTTTGCGAATACCCGGCTGCAGGAGATTGTGTTGCGCGGCGCAGGCGAGCAGTTTTCTTTGAGCTTTAGTTTTGGTGACGAACCAAGACAGAGTGCAGGCGCTTTGCCGGCAGAGGCTATTTGGCCGCAATACGTGGTGTTGCATCAAGAAGACGAGAACACCTCCAACGGATTCGTTCTTCAAGAAATTCTACAAACATGGAGTTCGCATGAGCGGCCTCTACCTCAAACCGGAGTGACGCAGTGAATAGACAACAAATTAGCCCTAGGCCAGCGGTGTTGAAGGAACTACTGCAAGCGCAAGGTTCTAGCTATCAAACGGCGGTGCTTTACAGCTTAGTTATCGGCGTCTTGTCGTTGGCTTCTACATTCTTTATGTTAGAGGTGTATGACCGTGTGGTGAACAGCCGCAACTCATTTACGCTGCTAATGCTGTTGATTGCGGTCATTGGCGCCTATGTGATGCTTGAGATGCTAGAACTGGTGCGCCACGGCATCATGCACGGTGTGGCACAAAAGCTGGACCAATCGTTTTCAAAACGATTGTTTGATATCGCATTTGAGGCGCGGTTGAAAGGCGTTCCAGGTGGAACGACTCAGGCGCTTACCGATCTTAAAACAATTCGCGACTTTTTGCCATCAGGAGCTGTTATGGCGGTTTTAGACGCTCCGATGTCGCTGGTATGCTTACTGATTGTTTTCATACTCAGCCCTTGGCTCGGTGTGTGCGCTTTAATTGGCGCTGTTGTGCAGGTTTGGATTGCAGTGCGTACAGAGCGTCGCACCATGCCCGTATTGACCGAAGCTAACCGTGCGGCCATTGATGCGCAAAGCTATGCTAGTGGCACATTGCGTAATGCGCAAGTGATTGAGGCGATGGGCATGATGGGCGCTATCCATAATCGTTGGATGGGCAAGCAGCGCAAGTTTTTGTCCATGCAAGCTAATGCATCTGACACTGCTGGTACCAATACGGCGACATCTAAATTCATTCAAACCATGCAGACATCTTTGCTGCTGGGGGCGTCGTGCTGGTTAACGATCAAAGGTCAAATGTTAGGCGGCGGCGGCTTGATGATTGTGGCTTCCACCTTGGGAGGTAAGGTACTAACGCCGCTGGTGCAGTTGGTAGCACAGTGGCGCCTAGTAGTGAACGCGCGTGATGCATACCAGCGCCTTGAGGGGGTGCTCGGTGGTTTTCCTACACGAGAAGCTGGCATGCCGTTGCCAGCGCCTCGCGGTTTGCTAACGGTTGAAGGTGTAGTCGCTGGTGCTCCCGGCAATCCAGTACCAATTTTGAAAGGCGTGAATTTTGCTGTTCAGCCTGGTGAATGTGTAATGTTAATTGGCCCTTCGGCAGCGGGTAAAACCACATTGGCACGTTTGATGATGGGTTTGTGGCCCGCCTCCGGCGGCAAAGTGCGCTTGGATGGTGCCGATGTATATACCTGGAACAAAGATGAGCTCGGTCCGCACTTAGGTTACCTACCGCAAACAGTGGAATTGTTTGATGGCACGGTGGCCGAGAATGTGGCTCGTTTTGGCGATGTCGATATGAACGAGGTGGCACGCGTGATCACCCAAGTCGGATTGACTGACACCATTGCAGCTTTGCCCGAAGGCTTAAATACGCGCGTAGGCGAAAACGGCGCGGTTCTCTCTGGCGGGCAGCGTCAACGCGTCGCCTTAGCCCGGGCTATTTATGGAAACCCAAAATTATTGGTACTGGATGAACCCAACTCAAGTTTGGATGAAGCGGGTGAACAGGCTTTGATGGCTACCTTGCAGTACCTCAAGACTCAAGGCAGCAGCGTGGTGGTCATTACGCATCGCACCAGTGTGTTGCCCGCTGCTGACAAAGTACTGATGTTGCGTGATGGGCAGGTGGCTGCATTTGGTCCGCGCGACGAAGTGTTGGCTGCATTACAAAAAGCCCAACAGCAAGCGCAGCAACAAGCAATACAACAACAAATTGCCGCTCAAGCGGTACAAAAAGCCAATGACTCGGAGCCCACACCATGAAAATTCCCGAATTACTAGAGCGTAGTGAGCTCGGGCGTAGCATTTGGACGTTTAGACGCGAGTTTTTCTGGGTTGGCATCTTTAGTCTCTTTGCAAACTTGTTGCTACTTTCACCCACCTTGTACATGTTGCAAGTATTTGACCGAGTCATGTTGAGCCAAAACGAATTCACCTTAATTGGCTTGACCATCGTTGTTGCATTATTCTTTGCTTTGACGGCATTTGCCGAATGGGTTCGATCTCGCCTTTTGGTACGTGCGGGCGTTCGGTTTGATGAGTTTTTGAACTCACGCGTATTTAGGGCCAGCTTCGACGCAAATTTGAATCAGGCTGCACACAACCCAGTTCAGTCTTTTAGCGACTTGATCAATCTACGCCAATTTCTAACCGGTAACGGTATCTTTGCTATTTTCGATACCCCATGGACACCTATTTACATTGTGGTGCTGACGATGATGCACCCGTGGTTAGGTTTGCTGGCAGTGGTTTTCACCGCTTTTTTCCTAGCCCTCGCTTGGTATAGCCATCAACTCACAGCCGCGGGCAATGAGCGTGCCAATCAGGCGCTAATGAAAGCCAATATCTACCTAAACGGTAAGCTGCAACATGCTGAAACTGTGGAGGCCTTAGGCATGATGTCCAACTTGCGTCGTCACTGGATGGCGCTACACAATGTACAAAATTTGCAGGCGCATGAGGCGCAACAACTGCAGTACGAAGTACAGGCGTTTGTGAAATTTGTCCAATATGCCCAACAGTCTTTGGTGCTCTCGCTAGGCGCGTTGCTAGCTATTCGGGGGGAGATTTCTGCTGGAGCTATGGTCGCATCTAATGCGTTATTGGGCAACGCGTTGCGCCCCATCAGTATTCTTGTTTATACGTGGAAGCAATTTGCAGATGCACAAGCTTCATATGTACGCTTAGAAAAATTGCTGGACGACAATCCAGAGCGTGAAGCCTCGCACACAGCCGATGTCGTGAAAGGTCAAATCACATTGACCAATCTGGTGGCTACGGCCCCTGGTCGCAAAGAGCCCATTCTTCGTGGCCTGAATGTGAACTTCGCTGCTGGCGAAGTGGTGGCTATCGTTGGACCCTCGGGGGCCGGTAAATCTACACTGGCACGATGCATCATTGGTATTTGGCCAAATGTTGCTGGACATGTGCTGTTGGACGGGCAAGACATTGACACTTGGTCTCGCGATGAGTTGGGGCCGCACTTAGGCTACTTGCCACAAGATATTGAGTTGTTTGAAGGCACGATTGCCGAGAACATTGGACGCTTTGGAGATCTCAAACCAGAGTGGATCATCGAAGCAGCGCAGCGCACGGGTATTCATGAAATGGTGCTACGTTTCCCTAAAGGCTATGACACACCCATGGGTGAAGCGGGCGGTTTGTTGTCGGGAGGTCAACGCCAGCGCATTGGCTTGGCCCGTGCCATCTATGGCAACCCTGCCATGGTGGTGCTAGATGAACCTAACGCCAACTTAGACGATGTAGGCGAGGCTGCTCTGATTAAGACAGTAAAAGAACTGCGAGAGCAGGGGCGCACTGTCTTCATGGTTGTTCACCAACGAAATATTCTGAGCGTCGCCGATCGTGTGCTGGTGCTTCATGATGGCGTGATTAAACAATTTGGACCCATAGCGGTGGCCCCTGCAGTAGCGGGTCCCGTGGCACAACAGACAAGGACAGAGGCATGAGCAACAACTGGAAAAAACTTGGCCGAGGATTTCTGGCCCCCGTTAAAACAAATTCCGATATCACTGATGTAGACAGCGTACGTGATTTAGGTGAGCACACCGACACGCAGGGGCCTATTCGTTTGGGATTCTGGGTCTTGGTGATTGGCTTTGGTAGCCTTCTGCTTTGGTCTGTATTTGCGCCTTTGGATGAGGGTGTGTCGGCTCAGGCTTCGGTATCTATTGAAACACGGCGTAAAACCATCCAGCATTTGAGCGGTGGTTTGATACGCCAAGTGTTGGTGAAAGAGGGCCAGTGGGTGAAAGAAGGCGAGGTGTTGGTTGAGCTGGACGAGGCCGTAGCCAAAGCCAATTACCAAGCTGTGCGCCAAACCTACATGGGGCAACGCGCAACAGAGGGTCGTTTGTTGGCTGAACTACGTGGAGCATCATCCATCACGTTTCACCCAGACCTGTTGAAGGCAGCTTCCGATCCGTTGGTACAGCAGCACATGCAAACGCAGCGCGAGTTGTTCCAGTCACGTCGCGCCTCGAATATCGCAAGCACCTTGGGTATTACGACCATGCTTGAGAATCGTCAAGCTCAACTTGCTTTACAAGTTCAACAACTGAACTCGATCAAAGAGTTGGCCTTGGAAGGTTATGCAGCTCGCAACCAAGTGCTTCAATTGGAACAAGCACAGGCTGAGTTGCGTGCGGTTGTGGCGGATTTAAGGGCCAGTCAAATACGTGTGCGCCAAGAGTACTTGAAGGAAGTCTCTTCCCAACTTGCAGATGTGAGCCGTGATGTTCAGGCGGGGCAAGAAAAGTTAGTCGCAGTGACCGAGGACTTGGCTCGTACTCAACTGCGTAGCCCTGTAGAAGGGCAAGTGGTGGGTCTGACCTTGGGGTCAACTGGTGGGGTGGTTACGCCCGGCCAACGTTTGATGGACATCGTACCTAAAGGCGAGGCTTTAATTGTGGATGCCAAAGTCCCACCTAATGTCATTGACAAAGTGTATTCTGGCGAGTCAGCAGAAGTTCGATTTGCAACCTTTGCCAATTCACCGCAATTGGTACTAGATGGCAAATTGATATCAGTGTCTAGTGACGTGATTACCGAACAGGCAGCTATGGGCAACATGAGCTATTACTTGGCTCGCGTGGAAATCACGCCCGAAGGCGTCCGTCAGCTAGGCCCGCGCGTGATGCAACCCGGTATGCCAGCAGAGGTACTCATCAAAACGGGTGAACGCAGCTTGCTGACATATCTGATGCACCCATTGACCAAGCGTATGGCTGCGGCCATGAAAGAGGAGTAACCGATGTGTACACCACGCTATGCGCGGCATTTAATTGCTAGTGCTTGCATGATGGGAGCCTTGAGTGCTTCTGCTCAAGGCTTGGCTGATGCAGTGGCAGCAGCTCAAAGCCGTGACCCGGCATTGCAATCGGCTAGTTTGAATAGAGACGCTGCCCGAGAAAACATTTGGATTGCTGGTTCTCGTTTACTGCCTCAATTGAGCTACCAAGAAACGCGTCAGAACGTTAACCAAACCACCACACAAGATACAACCCTTGGACCTCAAGCCCGTGACTTTATTGGGCAAACATTCAACAAACAATTCAGCTTGCGCCAAGGCGTAATTCGTGCGCGTGATGTGGAAGGCTACCGACAAGGCCACATGCAGTTTGCATACGGTGAGCAAAAATTCATTTCTGCTCAGGCTGACTTATGGAATCGTGCAGCAGGCGCTTGGTTGGATGTACTTGCTGCTCGTTCTCTTGTGGATGCCTACAAACTTACTGTCAAATCTGTGGGCGAATCTTCACGCCAAGAAAGCAAACGCTATGACCTTGGCGATGGAACAAAAGATAGCCGAGCTGAAGCCGTTGCGCAGTTGGCCCAAGCTCAAGCCCTGCTGCTAGATGCCGAGCTGAACCTCAAAGCCCGTGAACGTGCGTATGAACTGCTGACAGGTTTGCCCTCTGATGCGTTGGCGAAGCGACGTTTGCCTGCTGAAACAACGACCAAGCTTGAGGCAAACCAGCGTGACGAGTTGTGGAGCTTGGTCTTATCCAGCGCCCCAGAACTGCAAGCAGCGCAGGCTGCACAAGATGTCAGCTTGTCGCGTGCCAATCAAGCGCTTTATGACCACTTGCCCACATTAGATTTTGTGGCAAGTTCATCATCAGCACAAAACGATTCAACAAACACACTAGGCTATCGTTACACAAATCGATTGGTTGGCGCTCAATTGAGCGTGCCGTTGTTTTCAGGTGGGGGCGTTGAGGCAAGTCGTCGCCAAGCTTATGCAACGTATGAGGCAAGCGTCGCAGACCGCGAGTCTTTGCTCATGCGCATGGAAGTGCAGTTCATGGGTGACTGGGCTACGCAAGCTGGATT
>Ga0213920_1000258_pt1 | contig 48525 bp, 54 predicted proteins | sample McNCre1117MG_FD_161054 | JGI IMG/M metagenome (GOLD analysis project Ga0213920, IMG submission 161054) | Freshwater microbial communities from McNutts Creek, Athens, Georgia, United States - 11-17 MG | ecosystem: Environmental > Aquatic > Freshwater > Creek | place: USA: Georgia | collected...
GCACCCGAAATCACCTTGAGGAGGGTGGATTTTCCGGCACCGTTGTCGCCAAGCAGGGCAACGCATTCGCCGGGTCGAACGTTCAGATTGATGTCTGACAGCGCCCGGACATAGCCGTAGTAGAGGTTTATGCCCTCGAGCGAGAGCGCATATTCAGCGTTGCTAGCCATTTTTAGGCCTCCTGTTTCTTGGCTTGCGCCGCATCTGCAGCCATCGCATTTTGCTGCCGTTCATTGTTCTTAGATTCAACGACGCGCTTGGAAACCTGCTTCTGGATGGTCAGCTCGAGGTAGAGTGCACCGATAAGCAGGGCACCTGTTATGACGGTTCCCCAGAATGGCTGAATGTTCTTGATATTCAAGATGCTGCTGATCTCGCTGATCACCACAGAGCCCACGAACACCTTAGGCAGCGAACCGCGGCCTCCGGCCAACGAGATGCCCGACAGCGCAACCGCGGTTAGTCCTGAGAACAGCGCGCTGGTAGCCGCCATAGGGCTTGCCTGAGTGGTGTACGCAGTTGTGACGATGCCGCCAACGGCAGCAAGCATGCCCGAGATCACAAAGCCCATAGAGCGGTAGAGGTTTGCGTTTACACCGCTGCGACGAAGCGCCTCGGCATTTCCTCCGGCAGCCAAGAAGCGGGCGCCACCGCGGGTCTGAGTCAAGAAGACGGTGCCCACGATGTAGACGATGGCAACCACCATAAACGGTGCCGGCAGTCCAAAATACTGGTTGGTACCGATGAACTCGAGGCCGGTGAAACCGAAAAGTGGAGGGCCATTGGTGACAATGGCTGCTAGACCGCTGGTAACCGAAAGGGTTCCGATGGTAACGGCTAGTGGGTTCAGTCCACGCAGCGAAAAGAAAGCGTTGAAAAGACCAAAGACAGCGCCCGTGACCAAGGCGGCAATGATGTCGATCCACAGTGGAACACCCGACTGAAGAAGTTTGATCATCACGACACCGCTGAGCGCGGCGGTTCCTGGCACCGAAAGGTCGAGTGCACCCGAGAAAACACCCATTGCGATTGAGGCCGCGAAGATGGTGCTGATAGACGCTGCACCAAGAATGAGCGAAAAGTTTACATAGGTTCCGAAGATTGGAAAGCCCCAGATGCTGAAGGCACCGAAGAGCAGGGCGAAGAGGATTACGATTCCCCAGCTGCGAGTGAATATCAGCAGCGAGAGCGAGTCAGGTTTGCGCATTTTTGCCTAAAAGTTGCCGAATGGAAAAAGGCTGTGCCCCTAGGAGTAGAGCCTAGGGGCACAACCACATTTACTACTTGGTGAGCATCACTAGAGGAGTCTCAAGCAGTACACCCTTGGTGGTGCTTGGGCTCTTCACTGCCTTCATCAGCCAGTCGATGTTCTGCTTTAGGTCGCCTTCGAAGTCGATCTTGGCAATGGTGTAGATTTCCTTGGCCTTCAGGGCTGCAAGTGCCTGGTCGTTACCGCCAAGCTCGACAATGCAGCTCTTGTTGAGTGCCTTACCGGCTGCCTTGAGCGAGTTAACCGCACCGATGCCACCCTCATCGCTGAAGGTCAGGAAGCTCTGGGCTTTAGGGTTAGCCTGTAGCGATGATGCTACTGAGGTCTGCGCAGTTGCTAGGTCTGGGCCAGGAACAGTGGCCACCAACTTGAGGCTCTTGTGAGCCTTCTTGGCTGCAGCCGCAAAGGCCTTCTTTGCCGAGGTGAAGTAAGCGAGTTCTCCAGGGTTACCTGGCGCGCCTTGAATGTAGACAGCCTGGGTCTGCTGGCGGGTCATCATGCACTTGGCAAGCGACGTGCCAAGTGCGGCACCAAACTTGTTGTAGTTCATTGCCGACATCGCGATGCCCTTGATTGGCCCGGTAACGCCAAAGTCGGCTGGGGTGGCGTTGACGACCATAGGGATGTTGCTGCTGCTGGCCAGCATTACTGCCGACTTTAGAGCCGCCGGGTTTGTGGTGATTGCCCATAGACCGTTGACCTGCTTGTTAGAAATCCATGCGGTGATCTGCTGGTTTGCAACGCTGGCATCAAAGTTTGGGTCGGTCATTACGGTTGTGGCACCCTGGGCACCTGCGTAGCCCTGGAAGCCGCCCCAAATGCCTGCCATGGCAGGAATCTGCATGCTGATTGGGTTGAAGCCAAGAACTGGCTTGTCTGCTGCCGAGGCGGCAGTGGCGGTGGTGGCTCCAACTGCAAGCGCCAAAACGCTTGCCGCTGCCACAACGCGAGAGATGTGCTTCACGAAATACTCCTTTATAGATGACACCTAGAGGACTTTGGACTGCTCTGTCTTGCTCTTGGCGTCATGCTCAAATTGGTTACAAATCCAAAGGTAACTATTGCCTCAGAAAGCACAACATAACCCCACGCAATGAAAGGTATTTGGGGCAAGTTATGGGTTTGTTACATTCGAGCCAGGGGTTCGGAATCCCCGAATCTAAAGGGATTTTGGCGTTAGCCCTGGAAGGTTCGCACGTCCAGGATCTTGACCTCGATGGTCTTGCCGTTTGGCGCAAAGAACGACACTTCTTCACCGATTTTTTTACCCATGATGGCTGCGCCCATTGGGCTGGTAGGAGAGTAAACGGTGATGTCCGAGCCCTCACCAATCTCGGCCGAACCGAGCAGGAATTCGGTTTCCTCACCGCGAAGCAACACCTTGACCACAACGCCTTGCTCTACAACTCCGTGAGACTGCGGTGCCTCGCCAACCTCGCTGGTGGCAAGGATGGTGTTGATGCGGTCGATTCGGGCCTCGATGAGACCCTGTTCGTCCTTGGCCGCGTGGTAGCCGCCGTTTTCCTTGAGGTCGCCCTCTTCGCGGGCGGCTTGGATGCGCTTAGCGATGTCGTCGCGCGCCACGGTCATCAGGTATTCCAGCTCATCGGCCAGGCGGTCGTAGGCGGCCTGCGTAATCCAGGTCTGTGCTTCTGTCGACACGGTGTCTCCCCATTTAAATCAAGAACCCAACCGCATTGGGCTGGGCAAGTCATCTGACATCAGTTTACTTGACGTCGCAGAGCTCCACCACACCGTCCACAGCAGGCTGCACAGTGTTTATTTTGACCTGGAGGGTGGTCGCACCATTCGGCCGCACGGTAATCTGCTTCGAACCCACCGATGATTGGTTGTCGGTTACTGCACTCACCTGGCAGGTTGCAGTCAGGTCGGCTGGCTTATCGATGAACACTGTCATTTCAACCTGAGTGTTTGAAATCTTTTGGAAGTTGCTGACGGATCCGCTAGTTGTGGGGGATTTGAAGAATACCGCCCAGACAATCCAACTCAGCAGCGCAGCCAGAAGCACCGCACCAGCAGTGACCGCAAGTCGTCGCTGGCGGTTCGCTCGCCGCTTTAGCCCGTAGCGGGCCTCCATAACAGTGTTGGTCACCTTTAAAGATTAGGCTTATTGCATGAATCTTGCGCTGATGTTGCTTGCGGGCGACCCGCTCAACCCAAACCCAACCACTTCGGCAGACCCGGCTAACACGTTCTATAGCCCCGGGCTGATCGGCTTCCTCGGCACCTTCATTCTGGTAATCGGTGCCATTGCGCTGATTTTCGACCTCGTGCGTCGCATTCGACGCGTCAGCTACCGCGCTCAGATTCAGGAACGCCTGGCCGCCGAGCAGGCCGAGGCCAAGCCAGCTTCCGAAGGTCGCAAGCGTCCGGCCCCACCGGCCAAGCCAAAGCGCGAGTAGATTACTTATAACTAAGTAGGAGGGGAAATAATGACTTTTTCGCAGGCAATCGCTGCTTACTGGAAGAACTACGCGGTTTTCAACGGCCGCGCTCGACGCAGCGCCTACTGGTTTGCGGTGCTGTTCACAACGTTGATCAGCATGGCTATCGGCATTGCTTTCCCGGCACGCCTGGTAAACACCGACATCATGGGCGCCAACGGCTATGTGTCGCAGTCCAGTGCGGTTTCCAACCTCTGGAGCCTGGCAACCTTCCTACCCAGCCTTTCGGTGGGTGTCCGACGCCTGCACGACACCGGCCGCTCGGGCTGGTATCTACTCTGGGCGCTGCTGCCAATCGTCGGCTGGATTCTGCTTATTGTGGCACTGGCCAAAGACAGCGATCAGGGCGCTAACAAATACGGTGAGTCAGTAAACCTAGATTCCAATAGCCACGGCGGCAACACCACCGGCGGGACCCAGGACTACTAAACCCCAGGGTTGCCGAACGAGCCCAGTGCCGGATGAAGGCAAATCAGCAAGATTCCGGTCCAGTGGCAGAGGAACGCCACCACCGTTAGTGCGTGAAACACCTCGTGGAAGCCAAAGTGCTGCTTCGAAGGGTTAGGCCACTTGAACCCGTAGGCTACGGCACCGATTGAGTAGCAGAGCCCGCCGGCCAGAATCAAAATCATCATCGGGGCATTGGCAGTCATGAAGTCGGCAACAAAAGCCATGGCAACCCAGCCCATTCCCAGGTAAATGGGCACGTACAGCCAGCGCGGGGCGCCAATCCAAAACACTCTGAACCCGATGCCCAGGATTGCCGTGCCCCAGATGATCGACATCAGAAGCAAGGCTTTGCCCTCGGGGAGCGCCAGCCAGGTAATCGGCGTGTATGAGCCGGCAATCAGCAGAAAAATATTGGCATGATCAATTCGCTTTAGCAGGCGTTTGGTTGTTGGCTTCCAGTTGAAGCGGTGATACAGAGCCGAGTTGCCAAATAGCAGAAAAGAACACGCGAAGAAGATTGCCGCGACAATCTTTGCGGGCAGGCCATTTGCTAGCACAACAAGCACAATTCCACCGGCGATGACCACTGGAAGCGAACCCGCGTGAATCCAACCTCTCCAGCTGGGCCGGTTCTCTGCTGCGGCTGCCACAGCGTTCTTGCCAACCTCGCTGAAGTCGTTGATTTGCAGGTGGGGCAGGTCTGGGCCCTCGGTCTCGTTCACAGGTTAAGACTATTCCGAACGGACAATGACCGCATCGTCGCATAGAGGCGCGAGTAACATTTTCATATGCGCAATCTCATCTATGCCCTCTATGAAAAGAGACTTTCATGGACTGTGGCAGCCAAGGATGTGCGCCAAGACCTCCCACGCCATGTTGCCGTTATGTTGGATGGCAATCGCCGCTGGGCCAAGAGCCGGGCTTTCACAAATCCGGCATCTGGTCACGCCGCTGGCGCCCAGAAAATCTTCGAATTTCTCGGCTGGTGCGATGACCTGGGAATCAACGTCGTAACGCTCTACCTTTTGAGCACCGACAACCTCAAAAACCGCAATTCCGAAGAGTTGGCAGATCTGATGGTTATTTTGGGAGATTTGGCCACCGAGTTGGCTGCCACCGGCAAATGGAAGCTGCAACTAATGGGGGACCGGGCCCTGCTGCCCAAGCCGCTTCTGGCCCAGTTAGAGGCCGCTGAAGTTGCCACGGCCAATGTGGCTGGTACATGCGTCAACCTGGCCATCGGTTATGGTGGTCGCACCGAGATTGCCGATGCGATGCGCTCCATCCTGAAACAACACTCGGCGGAGGGAACCAGCATCGATGACCTGGCCGAGTTGTTGGATCCCGATCTGATCAGTCAGCATCTCTACACCGGCGGCCAGCCAGATCCAGATTTGATCATCAGAACCAGCGGCGAGCAGCGTTTGAGCGGATTCCTGCTTTGGCAGAGCGCGTCTAGTGAGCTCTATTTCGAGGAAGCAATGTGGCCAGACTTCCGTAAAGTTGACTTCCTGCGCGCTCTTCGAGCGTTCGAATCGCGCCACCGCCGTTTCGGCGCCTGATGGCCGAATATCAGTTGTTTTGAAGTTTTATTAACATTTGCAATTCGTGGCGTGTTGCGCCGAAAATTCTCGAACCCCGCTTATACATTCATCACAAGGCACCACCGAGACGGGGAAAACTCAATGGCAACTAAGGCTTCAAACTCCAAGACCAGCGCTGCAGCCAAGTTGGAGGTGAGCCAGGATGCCGGTAACGCCAATGCCCAGCAGGTACGAACTTTTATTCTGGACACCAGCGTTCTGCTGAGCGACCCACGTGCACTATTCCGTTTCGCGGAGCACGAGGTGGTCATTCCAATCATTGTGATCAATGAGTTGGAGAAGAAGCGCCACGATCCCGAGATTGGCTATTTTGCCAGGCAGGCACTGCGCCACCTAGACGACCTGCGCGCCAAGCACGAGCGCCTGGACTTCCCAATCTCCATAGGTGAAGACGGCGGCATGCTCCGGGTAGAACTCAACCACACCAATCAGAGCAGCCTGCCGAGCGGATTCCAGCTGGGCGACAACGACAGCCGTATTCTGGCCTGCGCATTCAACCTTCGTAATGAAGGCAGCGATGTCACGGTGGTATCCAAGGACCTACCAATGCGCCTCAAGGCTTCGGCACTGGGCATGGGCGCCGAGGAATACCGTCACGAGTTGGCTCGCGACGCCGGATACACCGGTGTTTCCGAGATCGGCCTAAGCCCCGATGAAATGTCCGACCTCTACGACGCCGAGATTATCGAGCACCCCGAGGCCAAGAACTTGCCGGTAAACACCGGTCTGGTGCTCACCTCGGCACGCGGTGGAGCCCTCGGCCGCGTAACCAGCGGCAAGGAGATTCGCCTGGTCAAGGGTCACAACGATCTCTTCGGTGTTCACGGCCGCAGCGCCGAACAGCGTCTAGCAATCGACCTGCTGCTCGACCCAGAAGTAGGCATCGTGTCGCTTGGAGGTAAGGCCGGTACCGGTAAGTCAGCGCTGGCGCTCGCGGCTGCCCTCGAATCGGTGATGGAACGCCGTCAGCAGAAGAAGATCTTGGTTTTCCGCCCACTTTATGCGGTCGGTGGTCAGGAGCTTGGCTACCTGCCGGGCAGCGAGTCCGAGAAGATGAACCCCTGGGGTCAGGCTGTCTTTGACACGCTCAGCAGCATCTGCTCGAAAGAAGTGATTGAGCACGTTCAAGACCGCAATATCCTCGAGATTCTGCCGCTAACCCACATCCGTGGCCGAAGCCTGCACGACAGCTTTGTGATTGTTGATGAGGCCCAGAGCCTCGAGCGCAATGTGCTCCTGAGCATGCTCAGCCGCATTGGGCAGAACAGCCGCGTTGTGCTGACGCACGACGTGGCTCAGCGCGACAACCTTCGGGTGGGTCGCCACGATGGAATTGCCGCAGTGATTGAAGCGCTGAAGGGCCAGAGCCTGTTTGGCCATGTGACATTGATGCGTTCCGAGCGATCGGCAATCGCGGCGCTGGTGACCGACCTGCTAGACATTTAGGCCACCTGCAAAGCAAAAAAGTACCGCCTCCCAGTTCAGGGTGGCGGTACTTTTTTTAGGTGGTTGGCCTGAGCCTAGAGACCAGGGCTGGTCATGCTGAGCACGTCCAGGGCCTTGTCCAGCTGCTCCATGGTCAGTTTCTCGCCGTCTACGTAACCTAGGTCGATGGTGGCTTGGCGCACTGTGATGCTCTCGTGAACTGCGTGCTTGGCAATCTTGGCAGCTGCCTCGTAGCCGATGTACTTGTTGAGCGGGGTGACGATCGATGGACTCGACTCGGCCAGGGCGCGAGCGCGGGCCTCGTTGACCTCAAGACCCTTGATGGTCTTGTCGGCAAGTAGGCGCAGGCTGTTGCTGAGCAGGCGAATGCTCTCGAGTAGCGCGTTGCCCATAACCGGGATTGCCACGTTGAGCTCGAAGTTGCCAGTGGCGCCAGCCCAGGCAGTGGTCGCATCGTTGCCGATGACTCGGGCGCACACCATCATGACGGCTTCTGGGATGACAGGGTTTACCTTGCCCGGCATGATGGACGAACCTGGCTGTAGGTCTGGAATGTGGAGCTCTCCGAGGCCGGCGTTTGGGCCCGAGCCCATCCAGCGCAGGTCGTTGTTGATCTTGGTGAGGCTGACTGCCAGAACGCGAAGCGCACCGGAAGCCTCGACCAGGCCGTCGCGGGCGCCCTGCGCCTCGAAGTGGTCGCGGGCTTCGGTAACCGGTAGTCCGGTTTCTTCTGCAAGGAGCTTGATTACGGCTTGAGGGAAGCCCTTAGGGGTGTTGATACCGGTACCAACCGCGGTGCCACCGAGTGGAACCTCAGCCACGCGAATGATGGTGCTGTTCACGCGCTCGATTGCGTAGCGGATCTGGGCGGCGTAGCCACCAAACTCCTGCCCGAGGGTAACCGGGGTGGCGTCCATCAGGTGAGTGCGGCCAGCCTTGACCACGGTCTTCCAGAGGGTGGCCTTCTCTTCGAGTGAAAGCGCCAGGTAGTCGAGCGCAGGCAGTAGGTCGTTGATTAGCGCGCTGGTTACAGCCACGTGCACCGAGGTGGGGAACACGTCGTTGGAAGACTGCGATGCGTTGACGTGGTCGTTTGGGTGCACTGCCGAACCGAGGATGTCGGTTGCCAGAGTCGCCAGCACTTCATTCATGTTCATGTTGCTGGAGGTGCCCGAGCCAGTCTGGAAGATGTCTACTGGGAACTCGCCATCGTGCTTGCCCGAAATGACCAGGTCGGCTGCGCCCGAGATAGCGTTGGCCATCTCTGGCTTGAGTACGCCAAGAGCTGCGTTAGCCTGGGCTGCCGCCTTCTTGATCTGCGCCAGGGCTGCGATGTGGGCGCGTTCCAGGGTGGTGCCCGAAATGGGGAAGTTCTCTACTGCGCGCTGAGTCTGGGCGCGGTACAGGGCGTTGACTGGGACGCGAACCTCGCCCATGGTGTCGTGTTCAATGCGGTATTCCACAGTGGAACCTTTCGTTTGTTGTCTCTGAATTGAAAGTCTGAATTGCTTAGGTTTACTGAATGTTGCCGTGAATGGTGATCGGGTGAATGTCGCCCTCCACCAACTTGTAGTTGGCGCCAACTACGGCAAGCTTTCCGGTCTCGATTGCCTTGGCAATCACCTTTGAGCGAGTAATCATCTCGTTGATGGTGTCTATGACGTGAAGCTCGGTCACCTCATCGATCAGGAATTTGCCCATGGCATTGGCCTCAAGAACGGTTGGCTTGATGCGAGCCACTAGATCGTGGATGAACTCTCCCTCGGCGTTTACCCGGCCTTCGGTGGCATCGATGGTGGCACGGATGGCACCGCACTCATCGTGGCCTAGCACCAGGATGAGGGACACGCCAAGGACCTCGACCGAGTATTCGAGCGAGCCCAAAATGGTCTCGGCAATTACCTGACCAGCGTTACGAACCACAAAGAGGTCGCCCAAGCCAACGTCGAAGATGATTTCTGCGGATAGGCGGCTGTCGGCACAGCCAAACAGAGCGGCAAAAGGCTTCTGCACTCCTGCAATTGAGGCCCGGCGGTCAATGTCTTGGCGCGGGTGTGCAAGGGCGCCGGTCACAAAGCGCCGATTGCCGGCCGTCATAGCATCCCAAGCCTCCTGTGGGTTTTGAGGACGCTTTACTTCGTTTGCTGTTGATTGCTCGGTCATTTTGAATACCTTGCCTGAATCTGAGCCGCCACTAGGTTGGCAAAACGATTGAACTCACTCTTTGAAGCAGTCCCGTAAATAAGGACCTGATCTGTGTGGGCGCCGGCAGTTATGTCGGTGACCAGTGCGTAGTCGCGAGTCTTGGGTGGGTTACTTGGGCTTATGGTCTTGTATTCGACCCAGGTTAGCCCAGCGATTTTGACCGAACCGGTTGGGATGTCGCCTTTTAGCTGCAGCAGGGCCCAGGTGGGGTTGCTGCCAAAGGCCTGAGTCAGACCCAGATACTGGTTCTTAGGGCCCACAAAGCCCACGTACCAGTTTTGGACACCATCCGCAGCCTTGCTGGTCCAGCGCGCCGAGTTTGAATACCAGCCCTGGCCTAGCAGCTTTGGAGCGATGATGGGAAGGCTGGTGCTGGTGCGTGTGTTCTGCGCCACCGAGCGGTAGTCGACCTTTTGTAACAGCGAACTGTTTGGCCGAGGTACCGCCAAAATCATGATCACGACAATTCCAACGGTTGCCAGCAGTGACAAAAGTAGGTTGTTTAGCGTCTGCTTGGCTCGATGGGCCTTAGCCCTAGCCTCTGGGTCTACCGCTGTGGTTTGCGTGTCGGTCATGGGTGAACTAGGCCTGGTCGCTCTTCTTGGCTGCGAGTGCAGCATCCAGCCTTGCCTTGGCGCCCGAAAGCCACTTTTCGCACTGCTGGGCCAAGGCCTCGCCACGTTCCCACAGGGCCATTGATTCTTCAAGAGTGGCGTTGCCCTGCTCGAGTGAACTGACCACCTGCACCAGTTGCTCGCGAGCCTGCTCATAGCTGAGGCCAGCGATGTCGGAGTTTGGGTTCTTTTCAGTCATCGTTATCTACTTTAATTCAGGTTTGCCATTGGAATTTTTGAGGGTTTGCAATTCTTTTGAGTTAGTCAACCGAGGCACCGATTTCGCCCTTGGATACCCGAACCTTTATCTTGGTGCCCGACGACACGGTGGAGGCATCGGTTATGACATTGCCGTTGGCGGTGCGAACCACCGAATAACCGCGCTCGAGGGTGCTCTGAGGTGAAAGCGATTGAACCTGCCTGGCCAGGTGAGCAAGCGTGTGACCTTCAAGTGAAAGCAGATTGCCAAACGCATTGCGGCCGCGGTCTAGTGAAATAGCCAGCTCTTGGCCACGCTGGGTTATGAAGGTGTAGGGGTTGGCCAGTATAGGCCGGCTGATTACCTGGGCCAGAAAATCTAGCCCGCCATTGACCTGATTGGAAATGCGCTGGTGGATACGGTTTAGCAGAAGATCGAGCTGTCTGCGTTCTTCGACCACATCGGGAACCACGCGCTTAGCCGCATCGGTTGGTGTGGAGGCACGTAAATCGGCTACGTCGTCTAGGACCGGGCGGTCGTTTTCGTGTCCGATGGCGCTGACTATGGGCTTAGTGGTTGCGGCCGCGGCGCGAACCACCAGCTCGTCTGAGAAAACCAAAAGGTCTTGGAAGGAGCCACCGCCGCGAGCAACGATGATTACGTCGACATCTGGATCTTGGTTTAGGGTCTCGATTGCCGCTGCAAGCTGCGGAGCTGCTTTGTCGCCTTGAACCAGCGAATGGATCACGCGAAATTGGACCTCGGGCCAGCGCAGTTTGGCATTTTGCAGAACGTCTTTTTCGGCATCTGAGTCTTTACCGGTAACCAGCCCGATTAGGTTTGGCAAAAAGGGGAGGGGCTGCTTTACCTGGGTCAGGCCCTCGGCCGCCAACTGGGCCCGCAGTTTTTCGATGCGCTCGAGTAGGTCTCCGAGACCAACCTTGCGCATCTCTAGGACCTGCATGGTCAGTTTTCCGGCCTTTGGCCAAAACGCTGGCTTTACAAGTGCCACCACTCTGTCGCCCTGTTTGATGGCGGTGTCGATCTTGGCAAGATTCCAGGCATGAATGTCAACCGCGGCTTCGGCGGTTAGGTCTTTGATGCTGGCAAACATGTTGTTGCCGAAGCTGACCTTGGTAATTTCGCCTTCGATCCAGATGTAACCAAGTCGATCGATGAAGTCTTTGAGGGTTTGCCCAAGCTTGGCCACCGACCACGGAGTATCGGCAGTTGACACCTTGCTGGTAGGCGCTTCTGCGCCCCAAGATCCAAGGTCGCTCATGACGCTCCTTTGGCCGATAATTGAGGGGTGACTGACATTAAGCCTATCGAAGGCAACGGACATCTATTGGCCTCCGAATCTGGCGCAGGTGTTGCCGTTGGTGCACCTTCCAAAAAGGTTCTCCTCGCCTCGCCTCGCGGCTACTGCGCGGGAGTAGACCGGGCCGTTATCGCGGTCGAGAAGGCCCTGGATCACTACGGCGCTCCAATCTACGTTCGTAAGCAAATTGTTCACAATAAGTTTGTGGTTTCGTCGCTTGAGAAGCGCGGCGCCATCTTCGTCGATGAGGTTGACGAGGTCCCAACCGGATCCATTTTGGTGTTCAGCGCCCATGGAGTTTCGCCAGCCGTGGTTGAGGCAGCCAACCAGCGTGGGCTGCAGACCATCGATGCCACCTGCCCGCTGGTCACCAAGGTCCACCGCGAGGTCCAGCGCTTTGCGTCCGAGGACTACGACATTTTGCTGATTGGCCACAACGGCCACGAAGAAGTTGAAGGCACTGCCGGTGAGGCGCCAGAACGAGTTCAGGTCATCGATGGCCCTGAGGATGCTGCAAACGCTGTGGTTCGCGACCCGAACAAGGTCATTTGGCTGAGTCAAACCACACTGAGTGTGGATGAGACTATGGAGACCGTAACTCGACTACGTACACTCTTGCCAACTCTGCAGAATCCGCCATCGGATGACATCTGCTACGCAACCCAAAACCGCCAGGTTGCAATCAAGAAAGTTGGAGCTGCTTCCGACCTTGTAATTGTGGTTGGTTCTGCCAACTCTTCAAATACCGTTCGACTGGTGGAGGTTGCAAAACAGGCTGGCGCAAAGGCCGCCTACCGCGTTGATTTCGCCTCCGAAATTAAGGATGAATGGTTTTCCGATGTCGAAACCGTCGGCGTCTCTTCTGGCGCTTCCGTACCAGAGGTCCTGGTCGAAGAAGTGCTCGAGTCATTGGCTATCCGCGGCTTTGGCGACGTGCGCAACGTTACAACTGCAGAGGAAGACATTCAGTTCTCGCTGCCAACCGAGTTGCGTCGCGACCTCAAGGCGGCTGGTCAGGAAACCAGCAACAAAATCAAGCGCAACTAGCCTTGGTTCAGTTGGCTAGGCCAAGTGCCAGCGCTATTCCTTGAATAGGGTGGTTTTCACCAGGTGGCCGTCGCGTGCAAAGGTTTTCCATTCGCCCACCTGTTGTCCGTGTTCAAAGTGCCCGGTCCGCATCACTGATCCATCGGTGCGATAAAACTCCCAGTAGCCGTGCATTTCGCCGGCCGCATCGTTTTGGCCTTTAAAGCGAGGAAGCCCGTTCGGATAGAACGGGCTTCCTGCAGACATTTGTCTAAATGCTATTTGGTTTATAGGCTCATGCTCTTGCCGAACGAACCAAGTTCCTTGGCAGCTTCAACCACGCGAGCCGACATGCCGGCCTCGCCGATCTTTCCCCAGGCGCGTGGGTCGTAGGCCTTCTTGTCGCCAACTTCGCCGTCAACCTTTAGGACGCCGTCGAAGTTCTTGAACATGTGTCCTGCGATTGGGCGGGTGAAGGCATACTGCAGGTCGGTGTCGATGTTCATCTTGATGACACCGTGGCTAACTGCAAGTGCAATTTCTTCTGGGGTCGAACCCGAACCACCGTGGAAAACGAGGTCGAATGGCTTGTCCTTGCCGTACTTGGCGCCTACTGCAGCCTGGATCTCGCCCAGGAGCTCTGGCTTCAGGACAACGTTGCCTGGCTTGTAAACGCCGTGAACATTTCCGAAGGTAAGTGCGACCATGTAGCGGCCGTTCTCGCCAAGGCCTAGGGCCTCAGCGGTAGCAAGACCGTCTTCTGGGGTGGTGTAGAGGTGGGCGTCGTGCTTTGCCTCGATGCCGTCTTCCTCGCCACCAACAACGCCAACCTCAATCTCAAGAACCGCACCGATGCTCTTGGTCAGTGCCAGCATCTCCTTGGCAATGACCAGGTTCTCAGCCATTGGAACAGCCGAGCCATCCCACATGTGCGAGTTGAATAGTGGGTCCTGGCCGTTGCGCACGCGCTCCTTGGATAGGTCGATGAGCGGACGAACGAAGCCGTCCAACTGGTGCTTGGCACAGTGGTCGGTGTGAAGTGCAATGGTGATGCCATAGTTCTTAGCAACCTCGCGGGCAAATACCGCCATAGCTGCTGCTCCCGAAGCCATGTTCTTGATGGTTGGGCCAGACCAGTAGTCGCCACCGCCAGTGGTTACCTGGATGATGCCGTCAGAACCTGCAGCGGCAAGACCGGCAAGAGCGGCGTTTAGGGTCTGTGAGGACGAAACGTTGATTGCTGGGTAAGCAAAGCCGCCATTCTTGGCGCGGTCAAGCATTTCGAGGTATTGGTCTGGGGTTGCAACTGGCACAGTGTGCTCCTAAATAGATGGGTGCAGATTGGCGGATTCTCGCCTTTGACACGAAAAAAGCAACATCGTTGGGCTTCAATACGATGTTACCAATAGAGTGGGGTGCAAGTTTAGGAGTAGCGATGAGTGCAACCAATCTGGGCCAACCCACCGTTGATATTTTTGCCGCCACGATCGCTGCTGCAGTTGGATCCTGGCACCTGGTCGGTGCGGGAAATAAAGACGCCGTAGATGGGGCAGCGGTTGACGCCATGCGGGCTTCGCTGCGCACCGCCGAATTCGGTGGCATCGTCGTTATAGGCGAAGGCGAAAAAGATCAGGCACCGATGTTGTTCAACGGTGAAATGATCGGTCAGGGCAGGCCGCTAGAGTGGGACATCGCCGTGGACCCAATCGATGGCACGGCGCTGGCCGCCGAGGGTGTTCCGGGCGCGGTGAGCGTGATGGCGGCTGCCTCTCGCGGCGGCATGATGGCTGCCCCTGAGGTTTTCTACATGCAAAAGATTGTGGCGGGTCCCGCTGGGCGCGATTTGCTGGACCTCGATTATTCGCCCGAAAAGAACATGCAGCTTCTTGCCGAGGCACTAGGTAAGCCTTTAGCCCAGCTCAATGTCGCGGTCATCGATAAGAATCGCAATCGAGACCTGATTGAGCGAGTCCAGAAACTTGGAGCCAACTGGGTTCGTTTTGCCGAGGGCGACGTAGCCATGGCGGTGGCCGCCGCAGTTGGCGATGTGGGGGTCGACATGCTGCTTGGAATCGGCGGCAACCCTGAGGGAGTGGTCACCGCCTGCGCGGTTCAGGCGCTCGGCGGCTTCATGCAGGGCCGGCTCATGCCACTAAGTCCCGATGAGATGTCTAACGCCCTCGACGCCGGGTACGACGTGGAAAAGAAGTTTGAACTTGATGAGTTGGCATCGGGGGAGCGCTTCATCTTTGTTCTAACCGGAATTACCGATGGCTTGTTGGCAAAGGGCATTGTCGATCACGGCGACGCCATGATGCTGCAGTCGCTGGTCTTGGATAGCGAATTTGGCGAGGCCCGGCTGCTTGAGGTTCGAATTCCGCGCGTTGGCTAGCGCCCCAAAAAGCAGTCGGCTTGCCCGCTATTTGTTGGCAAAGAAAAATCACCGCCGTGGCGGGGATTTTTTAGGCTTCGGCTGGTTCGTCCAGTAGCTTGCTGCGGTCTGGGTTCTCAAACAAGAACGACTCAGGCAGGTGATCGATGTTCTCGAGGCCTGAGGTTGGCTGCTGGACCTTGGTGGCACCCCAGCGAACGGCCATCTTGACGCCCTCTACTACATCGAAACCTACGCCTAGAACCTTGGCGTCACCCTCGAGCGGGTTGGTTGCCACATGGCTAAGGAATCCGGCTAGGGTGGCGTCGCCTGCACCTACGGTGTTGGCAACCTTGACTGGGTTGGTGCGGGCACCGATGCAGCCCTCTGCGGTTACTGCGATGATGCCGTCTGGGCCTAGCGAAGCCAAAACAGCCTCGATGCCGTGCTCGCAAAGCTCGGTTGCTGCGTCGATTACCTCACCAACGGTGCGCAGGGTGCGGCCTACTGCCGATGCCAGCTCTTCGCAGTTTGGCTTGATGATGGCGGCGCGGCCACTGCGAGCCCAGGTGCTTAGCGGCTTTCCGCTGGTGTCAAGCGCAATACGCACACCCAGTGCGTCCATGCGGTCAAACAGTGGGGTTAGGTCGATGAATTCGCCGGTGTACTTGTCTACCGGGTGAGCACCGGCAACTACCAGCCACTTTGCACCGTTTTCGATAACGGTCTGCTCGGTCAGTTCGATGCAGGCAGCCCAGTCTTCGGCGGTAAGTGGGCGAGGTGGCTCGGTGATTCGGGTGGTGGTGCCAACGTTTTCGATGATGGTGGTTGAGACACGAAGAGTGCCCTCAACCCACATTGGCTTGACGAAGTGGTCTGATCCGGTGCGAACAACTACGTTCGGGTCGCCGTTTCCAACTGGAACAACAGCTGGGGCTTTGATGCCGGCGAGCGATAGGCCGCGGCTTACGTTGATGCCCTTGCCAGCGAGTTCTTCGCCTACGCCATCGGCACGGTTAACGCCACCTGGGACCAGGTGTTCAACAAAATAGGTGCGGTCGAGTACCGGTGCTGGTGTCAGTGTGACAATTGGCGACCCAGTTGAGATGCCGGTCATAGAAACTCCTCGAAATGTTTCTTTGGATTGCCTTTTTTAGGGGCTTGTGTTTGCGCTTGCGGCAAACATCGTTGTAGGCACGCTCTGGTTAAAAAGTATAACTAATCACAACTTTAAGCCGAAAATCAGCAAAGGGTGCGTCTGCGGATTTAGTTGCAAACGCACCCTTTTACAGATGTTTTCAGTTGTCAAAATGCCTAATTGGAAGTTTCCTCGTTGGACTCGCCAGCTTGCAGCTCCAGTTGGGTCGAATCGATTTCGAATTTTGTGAAGTCCGTTACCGGTGTTTCGACGTGTTCCAGTTCCTTAATTTCAGTTGCGCCAAACTGGGCGATCTCCTGTTTGTTGATCTCTCGGGCGGTGGTAAAGAGATTGCGCTCGAGTGAGGAAACGAAGGAGTTATAGGACTTGACGGAGTTGTTGAGGTGTCGGCCTACCGATGCGGCGTGTTCGGCCACAGTGCTGAGTCGGGCAAAAAGATCCTTGCCCAGCTTGATCACATGGTTTAGTGCCTCTTGGTCCGTGGTGTTTTGCCAGATGAGCGCAACGGTTTTCAGGGTAGTGAACAGGTTCATCGGGGTGGCCAAGGCTACCTTGTTGCTGAGCGCATACTCGGCCAGGGTGGGGTCGTGTTCCATAGCCGCTGCCAGCAGGTTCTCGCTGGGAATGAAGGCGATAACGTAGTCGGCTGCGTTGACAAAGCCTTCCCAGTACTTTTTGTTGCCAAGAGTTTTGATGTGACCCTTTAGATCGGATACGTGCTTGTCTAGCAGGCGCTTGCGCTCTATGACTGTGTTTGGATCGGTTAGGTCGTCTAACTCCATTGCCTGTAGGTAGGCGTCGAATGGCACCTTGGAATCCACTGGGATGGCGCGCTTGCCCGGGAGGTGAATGACTAGGTCTGGCTTGATACCCGAGCCGGCCTCGTTTTCGGTGACCGTCTGCGTGGTGAAGTCGACCCGGTTGAGCATGCCGGCGGCTTCGACAATGCGTTCTAGCTGGATCTCGCCCCACTTGCCGCGAGTGCGATTGTCGCCCATGGCCTTTGCGAGAGCGTGGGTCTGTGAACTCAGGCGGTTGGAGGCATCGATGCTGCTCTTGAGGTTGGCCTCTAGGGTGGCCTGCTGCTCGAGGCGGGCTTGCTCCATTGCCTCCACCTTGGTCTGCATGTCTGTCAGCTGCTTTTTTGTGACGCTCAGCTGATTGAGGACCTGGTTGTCTTGAAGGTCTTTATCCTTCTGAACCTGTATGGTCTGCTCGAGCTTCTGAATCTGAACCAGGCGCTCGCTTGCGGTTGCCTGCAGCCCAGCATTGGCTTGAAGGGCCGCGCTGAGTTGAGCCTGTAGGTCTGGTGAAACCGAGGTGGATTTGGAATTGCGAGCTGCACCGATGAAGTAACCGGCGACCGCACCAGCCACCAAGCCAATCACTAGAAGAATGTAAGGATTCATGATTGTGAGTATGCCAGCCGCCGGTGACATTTATTAAATGCCGCGTCCGAAACGGCTCGACAGGCCTAGATGTCGGTGCGCAGCGGCTTGAGCGAATGACCGGTGACCGCCAACAATTCATCCAGGGTTTCCACTCCATGGTGTTTGGCCGAGGCGATGACAATGCGCGCACAGGTGTCGGCGTCAGCCAAGGCGTCGTGGTGCTTGAACTCCTCGATGCCAATCCGGTACGCAACCGAGTTCAAGCGGTATGAGTCTAAATTCCAGGTCTTGCGGCTGAGTTGAACCGTACAGGCGTACTTGAGGTTGGGAAGCCCTATCCGGATAGCCTCCGCCGATGCCCGCAGCACACCCATATCAAAGGGTGCGTTGTGTGCAATCAGCACATCGTTGCCAACAAACTGAAGCAACAGCGGCAGAATCTCGTGCCAGTAGGGGCCATCGGCAACGTCCGCCGGATGAATGCCGTGGATGCGGATATTGCCTTGATGAAACCAGTTGTGGCCGGCCGGTGGCGCAAAAAGCGTTGCAAAACTATCCACAACTTCGCCATTGCGAACTCGAACCAAGCCCACGGCACAGGGTGAAGCCGGAGAGCCGTTTGCGGTCTCAAAGTCGATTGCGGTGAAGTTAAGGGTCACCACTCAATTAAACTTGTATCCCATGGCCCTAACCATCGGAATCGTGGGACTACCTAACGTAGGTAAGTCGACCCTCTTCAACGCACTCACCAAAAACAATGTTCTGGCTGCAAACTACCCGTTTGCCACCATCGAACCAAACGTGGGTGTGGTCAACCTACCCGATGCCCGTCTTGGCAAGCTGGCCGAGATGTACGGATCCGAGAAGCTGCTTCCGGCACCAGTCTCGTTTGTAGACATCGCCGGAATCGTGCGCGGTGCATCGGAGGGCGAAGGCCTAGGCAACAAGTTCCTCGCCAACATTCGCGAGGCTGACGCCATCGCTCAGGTGGTTCGTGGCTTCGTAGACACCGATGTGGTGCACGTTGATGGCAAGGTAGACGCCGCCAGCGACATCGAGACCATCAACACCGAGCTGATTCTGGCCGATATGGAGACGCTGAACAAGGCGCGCACCCGTATCGAAAAGGAAGTAAAGGGTAAGAAGATGGAGCCCGCCGCCCTAGAGGCAGTGGACGAGGCGCTCGCCGTGCTCGACGGCGGAAAGCCGCTGAGCATGTCATCGGTGGACCTCACTCCAATCAAGGAACTGGGTCTGCTAACCGCCAAACCAATCATTTATGTTTTCAACGTGGATGAATCGGTGCTGACCGACGCCGCTAAGAAGAAGGCGCTCGCCGACCTCGTGGCTCCGGCCGAGGCGGTATTCCTGGACGCCAAGGTAGAGAGCGAACTGATCGACCTAGACGCAGCCGAAGCAGCTGAACTGCTCGCGTCGCTTGGCCAGGAAGAGAGCGGACTGGACCAGCTTGCCCGCATCGGATTCGACACTCTTGGCCTGCAGACCTACCTGACCGTGGGTCCAAAGGAGGCCCGCGCCTGGACCATCCGCAAGGGTTGGAAGGCTCCAGCAGCCGCCGGCGTAATCCACACCGACTTCGAACGCGGCTTCATCAAGGCCGAAATCGTCTCCTTCAACGACCTGATGGCCGCCGGCTCGATGGCCGATGCCAAGGCCGCCGGAAAGGTGCGCATGGAAGGCAAGGAATACGTGATGCAGGACGGCGACGTCGTGGAGTTCCGTTTTAACGTCTAATTCACAGCGAGGCCTCTCGCTAATGACATGCCCAGCACCTACACTTGGGTAATGAGCATCACGGCCAGCCGACAGGCGGCAACACTTTTCAGTCAGGTTCTCGAGCGAGCTAAGGCCGCTGGACTTCTTAAAAAGAAGCCTTCCTTTTACATTATTCGCCTGGCGATTATTGGCTTGATTGCTGGTGCTCTCTGGACCGGCGGAGCCTTCCTAGGTGTATTCACAGCGGGCGAGGGAGCCTGGATTCTGCTGGCCTTCCTCATGGCGGGTCTGCTCGGTATCCTCAGCGCGCAGTTTGGCTTTATCGCCCATGAAGCAGCTCACCGCCAGATCTTCGCCAGTAACAAGGCCAACGACTGGCTCGGGCTGGTGCTAGCCAACCTCTTTGCTGGTCTCAGTTATGGCTTTTGGCAGCGCAAGCACAATAAGCATCACCAAAAGCCAAACTTCATCGATGAAGATCCAGATATCAACATCCGAGTCCTCAGCTTCACGGTGGAATCGCGCGACCGCAAGCGCGGATTCGAGCGTTGGCTCAGCAACCGCCAGGGCTGGTTGTTCCCCATTCTGCTCTTCTTCACCGGTTTCGACCTCCTGCTAGACAGCTTTGCCGGTCTGGTGCGCAAAGACCGCAAACTTGGCATGCGTCTGCTCGAGTTTGGTCTGATGCTGGTTCGTCAGGTTGGTCCTTATCTGGCACTAGGTTTCATGTTCGGTTGGCTCTGGGCTATTGCCCTGTGGGTTTTCATGATGCTGATCTTCGGCTTCTTTATGGGTGCGGCCTTTGCGCCAAACCACAAAGGCATGCCGCTGATCGATAAGGGCTCAAAGATCGACTTCTTTAGTCGACAGGTTCTGACCAGTCGCAACATCCGTGGCAACTGGCTAAAGGACAACCTGATGGGCGGTCTCAACTACCAGGTTGAGCATCACCTGTTCCCATCGATGCCGCGCCCAAATCTCAAGGCGGCGCACAAACTTGTTGAAGATTTCTGCAGGGAACACGGCGTTCCACTCACCGAAATGGGCCTTTTCGCTAGCTACCGAGTGGTTATCGAATACCTCAACAAGGTTGGTCTTAGCAAGAACGCAGACCCGTTCGTCTGTCCACTCGTGGCTCAGCTGCGCCCAATCTATTAGTCGATACCCTAAATCTCATGGGCAGAGATAAATATGCATCCGCAGCGCATGCCTCGCGGGTTGAGCGAGCCGATGAGACTGCTAAGGTAAACCGAACTCCCCGGGTAAAAAAGGTCGTTGGACCAAAGATTGAGGTTCGCAACATCAACGTGCCCAATTGGAGTGGCATGGTGGACGAAGAGAAGTACCTTGCCATGAAGGCGGCACTGCTGCGTGTGCTTCCAAAACAAGCTCCGGGGTTGACGCAGACTGAAATGCGAAACAAGGTTGTCTTTCACCTGTCCGAGGAGCTATTCCCAGATGGTGCCAAGGCCGACTGGTGGTCCAAGTGCGTGCAGCTAGATCTCGAATTTCAGGGCACCATCGTGAGGGAGAAAGACGCTAAGCCATTGCGCTGGCACCGAGCAAAGTAGTGAAAGCTGGTTGGCTCAATGCAGGTCGTTAGTCGCGGTGGCAAGCCACTTCGCCGGGCAAGACCGGCCGAACCAGCAGGTATCTAGCCTCTCCGGTGGGCATCAGCCACTTGCCATACGAGTTCTTGCGGTCGTATTCCTTTTTTAGAGCCGAAAAGTTCACAACGGTGCAAGCTGCTGTTGGCAACTTGAGGCTGGCCGGCCACTGCTCCAACTTTGGGCCTTCGGATCGAAAATAGGCCCACTCTTCAATCTTTTTGCCATTTTCCAGGGTGCAGTAGCCAACCTGGCCTCCTGGCTCGTCCACGATGTTGAGGTTGCCGCCATTGCTCGTGCAAAAGACAGACGCAGGATTGGCCAAGGTGCCGCCCATGGCACCGGTACTAGGGGAAGGATTTGATCCACCGTTTAGAGCCGAAACCAAATTATTTCGGTCCCAGACTTCAACCTGCTTCGGCAAATAGGTGTTACCGGGCAGCTTTTGGGCGTAGTCAACCAAGGCAGATACTGCCCTGGCAAGGGACTTGCGCGCTGCAACCTGCGACGGATTTAGATTTCCATTACTGAAGTTAAGCGCGTAAACAGACAACTTACGGTGGTAGCCCGGCATAGCTATTTTGATGCGGGTATTAGGTACGTCGGCCACGCCTGGAATTCCCCAGCCACCGCTGGGTACCACACTTGCCTTAGCCACCGAAATAACCAGCTCTTTCAAGTGCGACACCGCATCTAAGTGCTGGCGGGCCAATCGCAAGTCGGGGCGGCTGGTGCTGCCATCATTGGTGAATAACGTGCCATCGGGATATCCGATAACAGATGGCAACGAGGACTGGTCGGTTCCCGGCGCTACAAACCCACCCTCATAGGCGATGCTAACAATCGGTGCAGCTTGGGAACTGGCGAAGGCGGCCGGGGGCAGGCACAGCGAGCCTTGCAATGCGATAGTCGCAACTAATGCGCAGGCTCTAGCGAAATGCCTTTTAACTCGGTCACCAATCACAAAGAGAACTCTAAATCTTTGCTGCCCACTTTGATAGGACCAAGCCGCAAGAATGGGGTGGTGGTAGAAGTTGGTCGCCCAAGAGCAAAACGAATGACAACCAACCTTGACGTAAATCAGGCTAGTCTGGCAGCAGGTTTACTAAGAGGGGTTTCAAACTTGCTGTTGTCGGAGATTCTGCTACAGAACAAAGCCATCGAAGCAAATAACGCTGCGAAGGCTCCCAAGGATGATGTAGCAAACGAACTTTATGTCCGCGATCTGGTAATCAACGGACTGGTCAGTGGCAAAGCCTTGGCCAAGGCGCGGGCCCAAAAACTCGGAATGCACTACTGGGACATAACCGAGCATCAGCCGGACCCTGAGGCAATCTCTGCCCTGACGGCCGAGCTCTGTCGCAAGCACACCGTGCTTCCAGTCAAGCTTGCCGGTGGCGATTTGTATGTTGCAACCGCAAACCCGGGTGACATTCTTGCAATGGATGACATTCGTGCTGCCTGTGGCTATTTCGTGATACCAGTTTTGGTGGATGGCTCCGACCTTTTGGCGGCAATCAACAAGGCCTTCCGCATTGATAATGACCTACTCTCGATTCAGTCTGAGTTGGCGGGTGACTATGGTCTAGTAGAGCAAACCGAAGACGAGTTCGACTTCGATCGGGCTGCCAACGACGCCCCGATCGTGCGTTTTGTGAACGTCGTAATTTCGCAGGCCATTGCAGACCGGGCTTCAGATATTCACATTGAACCGGGGGAGCGCGACCTTCGAATCCGCTATCGCATCGATGGTGTTTTACACGAGATGCAGCGTGAGTCCAAGAGCATTCAGGCGGGAGTTATCTCGCGAATCAAGATCATGAGCGACATCGACATCGCTGAGCGTCGCAAGCCTCAGGACGGTCGTATGACCTTCCGAAGCGGCGACGAATCGCGCGACCTTCGAGTGGCAACCCTGCCAACCGTGTGGGGCGAGAAGATCATCATGCGTATTCTCGACACCGGTTCCATTTGGAAGTCGGTGGACAATCTTGGCATGTTGGCCGCCAACCAGGAAAAGTTCATGGCTGCCCTGCAACGCACTTCAGGCATGATTTTGGTCACCGGGCCTACCGGTTCTGGCAAGACCACCACTCTCTATGCCTCGCTACGCGTGGTGCAGAGCCCAGAGGTGAACATCATCACTGTTGAAGACCCGGTTGAGTTCCGCGTCGAAGACATCAACCAAATGCAGGTAAATGTTCGAGCCGGTCTCACCTTCGCATCGGCGCTGCGTTCCATCCTTCGAGCTGACCCGGACATCGTTCTTGTCGGTGAGATTCGCGATAAAGAGACCGCGCAGATTGCCCTGGAGGCATCGCTCACCGGCCACCTAGTGCTCTCAACTCTGCACGCCAATGATGCGCCAAGTTCGTTGATGCGTTTCATCGAGTTGGGTGTGGAACCGTTCATCGTGGCCTCATCGCTTGCGCTGGTTGTTGCTCAAAGACTTGCCCGGCGCCTGTGCGAGAAGTGCAAGGTCGAGACCACAATCCCTAGAGAGGTGCTGGACGGATTCGGCTATCTACATCAGGGGCCAGCGCCAACCTGGTTCAAGTCAGTGGGGTGTTCGCAATGCTCCAACACCGGTTACATGGGGCGTTTGGCCATCCATGAGGTTATGCCGGTCACCGAGGAAATCGCTCAGTTGGCCATGCGTCGAGTTTCGAGCGACGACGTGGCCAAGGTCGCGGTATCCCAGGGAATGTCGAGTCTGTTGATTGATGGTTTGAGAAAAGCTGCTGCGGGGCTCACCTCAGTGGAAGAAGTAATGAGAGTGGTGGATTAGCATGGCCAACGAATACGGCAACGGCGACTTTGGAGACATGACCCTCCGCTTTATCGGCATCGCTGAAGCGCTTGAAATGACCGTCGCGCTTGGGGCATCGGACCTTCACATCACGGTTGGCCGCACCCCGATGGTCCGCATCGATGGCGCACTGAGTCCGCTTCCTGGGGCCTCGCTGTGGAATCTGGAAATGGCCGACCGCGAAATTCGCAAAATCATCAGCCCCGCCAAGATGGTGGAGTTCGAAGCCAAACTCGAATTGGACCTGGCATACACCGGAGCAGACGGTACCCGCTATCGTGTAAACCTCTATCGCCAACAGGGCAATCTGGGTGCGGCGTTTCGAGTTTTGCCCAGCAAGATCAAGAATCTCGCCGAACTGGGCATGCCCGCCGACCTAGCGGTGTTTGCCAGCCTTCCTCGCGGACTGGTCTTGGTTACCGGCCCTACCGGCTCGGGAAAATCAACCACACTGGCTGCGATTATCAACGAGGTAAACGTCAACCGGCCCGATCACATCATGACGGTCGAAGATCCAATCGAATTCTTGCACGAGGGCAAAAAGGCGCTGATTCACCAGCGCGAAGTGGGAGCCGACACGCTTTCATTCTCAGAGGCCCTCAAGCACGTGTTGCGTCAAGACCCAGACGTTATCCTGATCGGCGAAATGCGTGATCTGGAGACCATCAGCTCGGCTCTAACCGCTGCCGAGACCGGCCACCTAGTCTTCGCCACCCTGCACACCCAGGATGCTGGTCAAACCATCGACCGAATCATCGATGTGTTCCCACCGCACCAGCAGGCACAGGTGCGAACTCAGCTAGCAGCAACCCTGAAGGGTGTTGTTTGCCAGAATCTGGTGCCTATGGCTGGCGGTCCCGGACGTGCGGTTGCCACCGAGGTGCTGCACATGACACCGGCAATCTCAAACATGATTCGCGAAAACAAGACCTTCCAGATCAGGTCGGCGATGCAGTCTGGTCGCGAACTTGGAATGCACACCATGGATCAGTCGCTGGTGGCTCTAGTCAAGGCCGGCAAGGTGTCGCGTGACGTGGCAGCCGATGTGGCCCACGATTTCACTTTGTTTGAACAGCTTCTGGCTGCGCCAAACTACGCATAGATTTAGTCAAGTAAGGAGGCATCATGGCAGACATCAGCAGCAAGGGCACAAATTGGCTTCGCGGCGATATCAAGTTCAAGCTTTTCCAACGCCAGCCAAACCTAAAAGACATTGCGATCATGTCGCGGCAGCTTGCCACGTTGATTGGTGCGGGTCTCCCTGCTCTGCGGGCGGTAAAGATTGTTTCTGAGCAGAGTGAAAATGAGCTGCTCACTGAGTCTCTGTCTCGGGTTGCCGCTGGTCTCGAACGAGGCGAAAGCATGTCCATCGCCATGAGTAAAGAGCCAAAGATTTATCCGGCGCTCATGATCGGTATGGTACGTGCCGGCGAAACCGGTGGTTTCGTCGATAGGGCACTGGATTCGGTTTCCTCCACGCTGGAGCGAGACCACCACCTGCGTGGCACCATCAAGTCGGCTATGAGCTACCCGGTCGCCATTCTGATTCTTGCCTTCCTGGCGGTTACCGTCATGCTTATTTGGATCGTGCCAATCTTCGCGGGAATGTTTGCGTCATTGCACAGTGCGCTTCCGCTACCCACCCAGATTCTGGTTAGTTTGTCGCCGGTTGCTGCCTGGGGTGCGCCCATAATCATTATCGGTGGCGCTTTCTTTGCCAACTGGTACCGCCAGAACAAGAACCTGCCAATAATTCGCCAGTACCGCGATGGCATAGTCAGTCGCACCCCAGTTTTCGGCAAGCTGGTGGCCAAAATCTCGGTGGCGCGATTCGCTCGCAACCTCTCCAACATGGTCAACTCTGGTGTGCCAATTTTGCAGGCAATTAACATCGTTGCCGGCACCGCAGGAAACTGGCCGATGGAGCAAGCGCTTCTGCGAGTTGAAGAGGCGGTCCGCAAGGGTGTGCCCTTGGCAATCCCTATGAAGCAGGAGAAAATCTTCCCGCACATGGTCACTCAGATGGTTGCAGTTGGCGAAGATTCGGGTACTTTGTCCACCATGTTGATGAATATCGCAGACTTCTACGACGAGGAAGTCAAGACCACTACGGACCAGCTGACCTCGCTGATTGAACCGATCATGGTTGCTTTCATCGGCATTGTCGTGGGCTCAATGGTGATCTCGCTCTACCTGCCGATCTTCGATATTTATAACCATATTAAATAAATAATTTGCACATTTCAGATATGGCTAGCAGTAGACTCTGGCTGTGCAGTAACACATAAGTAAAGAATCGAGGGGAACAAAATGACCACATTCAACAGCATCGTGCGCAAGGCAAAATCCGACAAGGGTTTCTCGCTCATCGAGCTTCTGGTGGTAGTACTTATCATCGGAATCTTGGCAGCAATTGCCATTCCAACCTTCCTGCAGCAGCAGAAGTCGGCCAAGGACGGCTCGGCTAAGTCTGACCTCGCAAACGGACGGATTGCTATCGCTTCTTACCTGACCGATCAGGGTGGAACCTTCCCAGCTGGTGCAACTACCGCAACTGTCACCACTGCAATCACCACTACTTCGCAGTACGGATTCACCTCGTCTTCGGGCGACACCATGGTCGTGAACACCGTGGCTGCTGGTGCCGCTACTTACTGCCTGGCTGCCACCCCAACCGGTGGTTCGGGCACCTGGTACGTAACTGACAGCGTCACCACCCCAACCACCACCAAGCCTGGTGGCTGCGCCTAAACAACCCTGATTCTGGCTTCAAAATGTCCGACGAGAAGTTCGACGATGGCTTTAGCCTCGTCGAACTTCTCGTTTCGGTCTTTTTAATCGCCATTCTTTCGGTGGCACTCATTCCAAATCTGGTTGCATCGATGCAGGCCGGCTCAAATATGAAGACCAGGACCTTTGCCATCGCGGTGAACCGACAGGCCATTGTGGGGCTCGAGGCGGCCGGAAACACCTCCTGCAGCGCCCTAAATACCTATGTGGCAACCTCGGCAAACCAGAGCGTGGTCATCCCGACCGGCAAGACGTTAACCGTCACTTTCTCCCCGGCCTCATTTGCCTGCACCGCTAATGTTCCCTATAGCCAGCCCGTGACTGCCACCGTCACCGATTCCTCGGGTTTTCAGCTCTCGCGCGCAACCACCTCGATTTGGATTACACAATGAGGTCAGCATCCCAATCTCGCAGGTTTGGCGTATCGGAGCACACCTCTTCCGACGCAGGTTTTTCGCTGACCGAACTTTTGGTCTACGTAATTCTGGCCTCGCTTGTACTGGCTGTCGGTGCAAACATAATCTCGGCCGTTTACCGCACTCAGCAGCGGGTGACAAACGACAACCTGCAGTCTCAGTCCATGCAGTTGGCGGTGTCTCAGCTAAGTTACGCCATGCGCAACACAAATCAGGTACAGGCCGGCACCGTAGTTGGTGGCTATTTACTGGTGACTCGCATTGCCTATAACGGCACCACGTATCCCCGAGGCGCGGACATTTGCCGCGACTGGATGTTCTACCCCAATGCCGCAGTTTCCGGTCAGCCCCAGAGCTATACGCTCTATACCCGAGACTTTGCCCTGAATAGCGGACAGGCGCTGACCGCAAGTTCGGCTGCCGGCTGGACCCCGATCATCACTTCGGTGATCAAGAATGCTGCTTCCGATCCACTGATGTCAGGACCAACATCGACGTCTGCATCGGGAGGCACCATCTATGGAGTGACCTTCAAATACGCCTTCTTGGGCAAGAGCAATCTGGCCGGAACCCAGACGTTCTATTCGCGGGTAGTTCCGGCAACTAGTTTGGTGGGAACATGTTGAGCAAACTGAATCGGCTAAAGGCAGACGAGGGATACGCCCTGCTGGTTGTAATCGGCATTTTTGCGGTTGCGCTCTTGGTGACCGCGTTGCTGGCGGCACAGATTCTGTCCATGCTCAACTCGACCACCGGATCCAAGGCAAACCTGCAGGCAGAGGCCAATGCCGAGGCCGGCGTGGCCCGCGCTCAGTCGTTTCTGGTCTATCCAACCTCGATTTCGGACACCTGTGTCTCCGGTGTTCGAACGGCCGATACTGCAACCGCTTTCAAATACGACGAAACCATTTACTGGAGCAACTCGACCACTGAACCAACTTCGGATGCCCAGTGGACAGTCATAAACTGCGGCGACACCATTGGATACACCGCGGGCGATACCATCCAGGCCCCAGCCATCAAGTTTGTTAGGGTCAAGGTGACGGGTCACGCCCAAAACCCCGGCACCACAGGCTACTCTGCCTTCAACGACCGCAAGGTGGATGCGGTCTTCGCCTACAAGAACGTGCTGGGACCTGCCGCCTACAGTGCTGGTGACCTAACTGGCGTAAACAGCAACGTGGTCATCAATGTCAACTACGGTGCCACGCTTTATGTCAACGGCGTGTTCAACTGCAACGGTAGTTCGATCACAATTACTGCGAACGTATTTGCAAGCGGAAATGCAACGGCTGGCGGTAGCTGCACCATCACGGGCGATCTAACATCCCTTCAGACGGCAACGGCTTCCGGAAGCGGAAACGTACTGGGTACAGTCACCAGCAACTCGCCACTTCAGTTTCCGGTGATGCCAACCCCTTATGTCTTTACTCCACCCGGTTTCGCAAATGGCGGAAGCTCTTGTAGCGCTTTGACCGCATCAGTGACAGTAAAGACCTACTACGACCACAGTGGTTGCAGCACAGCAGGCACTGTAAAGCCAATCAATTTGGCAATAAGTGCCGATACCACCATCTATTTGCGAAACCCAACCAATGGAAACCCAACCCAGGATCTGACGGTTACCTCTGCAGACGGATTGAAGCATAATTTGTGGTTGCTAATAATTGACGGCCCTGCAACTTCTACCGAACCCGCATGTAGTGGAAATAAAAACTACAAGTTCTCCACCTTTTCGGTAGATTCCAAAATATCTACCATGGTTTATGACCCCTGCGAGCCTGTTTATTTCCCGTCTGGCACCACGTTGACCGGTCAGTTGGTGGACTTGGGTCTAGGAATTACCGGTGGAAATTCACTTTCAATCAACTACTCCAACGTTGGAATACCCGGAACCAACTCATTTGGACCAGTGACTGCGCAGCTCACTCAGACGTCATACCGCAATACCAACTAGCGAGCGCAGTCGCATGAGTCCAATTCTGAACTGGTATGTGGTGATGGCGGGTGTATTCGGCCTAATCTACGGGTCATTTTCCGGGGTGGTTATTGGCCGCCAACCGCTGACGATTCGCGCTCTAATTCCTGCCAGCCGGTGCGATGCCTGCCACGTTCCTATTCGCTGGTACCACAATGTTCCGGTGCTCAGTTGGCTGCTGCTTCGGGGCAGGTGCGCTGCCTGCGGGGTAAAGATCTCCATCTGGTCGCCGATACTTGAACTCTCCTCGGGAATCATGTTTGCACTCTTGGCAATCTGGGGCCTAAGGGTAGACCAATCCGGTCAGGTCACAACCGATTCGCTGATTCAAACCGCCATATTTGTTGGTTTTGCATCCAATTGGCTCTGCATTGCAATCATTGACTTCGTGCGCGGACAGATACCAAACCTGTTGGTGGCAACCTCGCTGATTTGGGGTGCGCTAGGTTTTGCTGTGGCCGGACTATATTTTGGGCATCTGGCCCAGTTGGTCACCGCGCTGTTTGGAGCGGCGATCTTTTTCACCCTGCTGCTCGCAATCAAATTGCTTGTGCCACGTGGGCTGGGGCTGGGGGATGTGAAGCTTGCCGCGGCATTAGGGTTGGGGCTTGGCTGGCAGGGATTGGGCGCGTTAGCGGTTGGCGTTATCGCATCATTTGTACTCGGATCCCTATTCGGCCTGGTGTATGCCGCCCTGAAACGCAGCGGCCTAAAAGCGCCCATTCCGTTTGGCCCTTGGATGATTCTTGGAACTTGGTTCGGGATTTTATTTGGCCAATCCATTTGGGCTGAATATCTGGCAGTTATTCGGTAGGTTTAGTCAAGAGAGAAGGGGTGAGAGTTATGGCCAAGAAAATAGTTGGCGTGGACTTCGAACCGAATTTCATCAATACCGCATTAGTCACTCAGGGGCGTGACTCTTCTTTAGAGTTTTTGAAGTCCACCGCAGTGTCATCGGGTCTGGATGATCGAGGCCGTATTGTCAACCGCGAAAAAATTGCCGAGGCGCTGAAAGAAATTTGGGCCACCAACGGCTACAAAACTAAGCGGGTGGCCCTAGGGCTAGCAAGCTCGCAGGTATTTGTGCGCACAGTTAATGTGCCAAAGCAGGACCTCAAGCAACTCACCAACGACCTACCGGCCCACATCGCAGGCATCCTTCCGATTGATCCACAGAGCCTGATCCTCGACTTCTATCCAATCGAAGAGGTCGTTACCGATGGCCGGCCTGAGATTCGTGGCCTGGTGCTGGCTGCTCAAAAGGGAGCGGTCGAGAGCCTGGTATCCAGTGCCGAAATGGCGGGACTCACCGTCGAGTCGATTGACCTAACCGCATTTTCGCTGCTTCGCTACTACACGACCGATTTGGCAAAAAATGGAGCGGTACTGCACGTTTTTGCGTCCAGATCACTGCTGCACCTGATTATCACTCGGGATGGCATGCCCGAATTGGTTCGTAGCGTGCCCATTGCAGGCTTCGCACCGGCAGTCATCGATGCCACACCTGCCGAGACAGATGCAACGCCGGAATCGGCCGATACTAAGAAGTCTGCCAAGGGCAGCAAGGCCAAGCAGCAGTTGTTTGTAGATAACAGTGCCGTGGTAACACGCGAGGTTCTCGACACCATCAGGTACTACCAGCAGTCTGGCACCGACCGCGCGGTCCAAAGCATTTTGCTCGCCGGCATCAGCTTGAATCGTGACGAATACTCCCAGAAACTGCAGCAGGAGACCGGAATCACCGTGTTCCCGCTGTACCGCGCCGGGTTTGAAGACGTGTCAGAACACTCATTTGATGGCATCGAATCAATCTCCGACCTTGATGACCTAGCGGCCTGTATCGCCCTTGGAATGGAGGCTAAATCATGAGCATCTTCAGTCCTAAGAAGCAGGTAGTTTACGGCGCACCGCTGCGTGCAGACTTCCTTCCTGCCTCCATCCGCATTCGCAAGGCAAACGAACGCTCTCAGCGGGGCATGGTCCGTGCCATGGTTTTGGTATTCCTGGTCTGCTCGGGCGGGTTTGTTGGCATGACAATGGCTGAAAATGCGGCCACCGATGCCATGCAGTCCCAGAACCTGAAGTTGTCGGCCGCACTGGCCAAGCAGACCCAGTATCAGCAGCTGAACCTTATGCTGGCCGGACTAAAGCTCCACAGCTACGCGAATTCGGTGATCCGCTACGATCAGGTCAACTGGTCTCAGGTGGTCAACCAACTGTCTGCTGGTCTTCCCAGCGGTGCCCAGCTAGCATCCGTTTCGCTCAACTCGCTCACAACCTCAAGCGCAGACCAGGCAGCGGTGCCACTGAATTACGCGGGCGAATCTGCCTCGTTGAATATTGCAGTTTCGGTGGGCAGCCTTCGTGATATCTCCAGCTGGTTGGATTACCTGCCAAGAGTTACCGGATACCAGGACGCCAAGTTGGTTTCGGTGGCTGTAAACAAGACCGGCTACACCGGTCAGCTGGTCATCACAATGAATTCCGATGTTCTTGCCAAAACCGGCACCTCTGTAAAGGCGGCCACAAAGTGAACAAGCACACACTATGGAAGTTGATTACCGGATTTGTAATCGCAGTGCTGGTTGGCGGAACCGTGATGTTTGGTGTGATGCCTAAGCTGCAGTCAATTCAAGCCAGCAACTCGCTAACCAGCGCCACTGCAAAACGCACAGAACACCAGTTGCGCCAGATCGCTCGACTGACCGACCTGGACACCAAACGCTCCGAGCTGGCGGCCAAACTGTCTCAGTTGACCGTGCAGGTTCCACAAGATTCAGCGATGGCCGGCTTACTCACTCAGTTGCAGCAAGCCGCAAATTCACGTGGAATCTCCATCGACAGCATCGCTGTGGGAGAGCCGAAGGCCTTCATTCCGGGCATTAATCTTTCGGGTGCAGACATTGCAGCTGCGATTGCAAACCTGGGAAGTGGAAAGCTGTTCACTCAGGTCATCACCGTGGGTGCATCGGGAAGTTTCCATGGCCTGGCCGCGATGCTTGGCAACATCCGTGCTATGAACCGAAGCACCGTCATTTATTCGGTTGCACTCAACCGTACTCAGCAGGCGAACGCCAATGTTGAAGCGTCTCTAAATGTTGCCTTTGAGGTCTTCTACCTAAAGCAGTAAGAGCCGAAAAGTTGCAGTTCTCTAAGGCACTGAAAACTGCAACATTGGCAGGATAGGTTGTTCTGAGAACAATTTTTTAGTGAAGGTCGAGCAAAAATGAAGGTAGCAGTTTTTGGAGTAACCGGTTTTGCCGGTGGAAACATCGCAGCCGAATTGGTTGCGCGCGGCCATCAGGTGATCGGGGTTGCAAGAGGCGCCCATAACGCCACTGAAGGCGGCCTAACCACTATTTCCGGTTCCATCTTCGATCCTGCTCTGGTTCAGCAGACGATTGCTGGCGTAGCTGCAGTGGTGGTGGCCATGCGCGCCTCCGACACCGATGGCGCGCGCACGCTTGCCGACCTCACCCCTGAGCTCCTGGCACAGTGCGAGGCTGCTGGCGCACGGCTTGCATATGTTGGCGGAGCGGGCAGCATGTTGGTTGCTGAAGGCGCTGGACGCCTTCTAGACCAGCCAGCCTTCCCGGATGCCTACAAGCACGAGGCTCTATCGCACGCCGGAATTCTCGATCAGCTGCGAGCTGCCGATACGTCGGTGGATTGGTTCTATGTGAGTCCGGCCGGATTCTTTGGCAAGCAGAATCCTGGAGAACGCACCGGTAAGTATCGCACTTCGCTCGAAGTTCTGCTTTCCGATTCAGACGGAAAATCATACATTTCAGGTGCAGACTTGGCCGTGGCATTTGCCGATGAACTTGAAAACCCAAAGCACCGCAAGCAGCGCTTCCAGGTAGCCTACTAGGACGCTAGCTGGCGCTACTTTCCCTCAGTAAGCAGCAATAAATCAGGAGAACAATGAGCAACTTCCTCTACTCGGTGGAGCGCGAATACAACGTGCCGATGGAAACGATGTGGCAGGCCTGGGTGAATCCAGCCGCACTTGACGTATGGTACTGCCCAACCGATCTGAAGACCATCCCAGGAGCTACCACCTCGGTTGCAGTCGATGGTGGAGTCTGGTCGGTTGGTGTTGACGTGCCTGAGTACAATCACCGCGCCTATTTCTTCGGTAAATACAGCAAGGTTGATCCGGGCAAGCAACTGGTGCACAGCATGCACTACGTCGAAAACCAAGTCGACTTCGACGCGCGCGACTACGGGGCACCGGCACACAAGGTAGTCATCGATTTTGAAGACCGCGGAGACAAGACCTGGGTTCGATTCTCACAGTACGGCGAGTTACCAGAGGGCCAAGCGCCGCGTGCCCAGGCCGGAATGGAGAGTTACTTTGACAACCTCGGAAACTATCTAGCCGGCTAGGAAAAGAAATGACCGCAATTGTAGAAAACCGCAGTCTCCCTGCCATGAAAGTGATTGGCATGAGCCGCCACTTTTTTGGCATAATGGCGCCGCAAGCCAATGGCCACGAGGTGATTCCAGAACTGTGGGGTCAGCTTTTCGATGCCTTGGACGACATCGAGGAGTTTGAGTTTGGCTGGGCGGTCGGCCTGATGAGTCCGGTGTTTGGCCCGGATGCAAAACCCGGCGAAATGGAGTACTTTGCCGGATTGGTGATTGAATCCGAACCGGAAAGCCACTCTAGTTTGAGTGTGCGAGAGGTCGCAGGAGGCCAGTACGCGGTTTGCGAGCACATTGGGACCCTGGACGACCTTGGAGAAACCACGGCATGGTTCTACGGTGAATATCTACCTGCCAGCCAGGTATCCGAGCGTGAGGCATACCACCTAGAGGTCTACGACGACCGATTTGACCCAGAGAGTGATCACTCGGTGGTCATGATTTGCGCGCCGATAGAGTAGCAAAGCCCCTTTAACAAGGGTCTTGAACCCCAATTTATCGCGGCAGGTTGGCTTCTATAAGCTTGACCAGTTCGGGTGCGTCAGGCTTGACGACAGACCTGAATCGGTGGATCTTGCCGTCTGGAGTTGCCAAGAACTTTTCGAAGTTCCAGAGCACGGGACCGTTCAATCCCATCGGGTCCTTGGCCTTGACCAGTGCTTTGAAGAGCGGGTGGCGCTTGCGGCCATTTACCCAGACCTTGCCGGTGATGGGGAAGCTGACGCCGTAGTTGAGGCTGCAAAACTCTGCGATCTCTGCCTCGCTGGCCAGTTCCTGTTTGAACTGGTCAGTCGGTAGACCAATCACGGTGAATCCTCGAGAACCATACTTTTCATAGAGTTTCTCAAGGGCCTCATACTGAGGCGTAAACCCACACTTGGACGCGACATTGACGTAAAGCACTACGTTGTTTGCATAATCATCGGTGTTGGCAGTGCTGCCGTCTACCAGTGTCAATGGAATATTCTCAATCGTCATATTTTCACCTTACGGCAGTATTCTGAGGACATGTCTTTTTCCGGATTCAAGCCTGAATCTTTTGCCTTTTATGGCGAGTTAGCGCAGAACAATAATCGCGATTGGTGGCATGCCAACAAAGCCCGCTACGAGTCGGACGTGCGTGAACCAATCCTGGCGCTGATCGAGGAACTGGCACCCGAGTTTGGCGCCTGCAAGCTGTACCGTCCCTATCGAGACACCCGCTTCAGCGGCAATAAAGATCCATATAAGGAAAACGCTGCCCTTTCTGTTTTTGGGCCTGGCTCAACCGGCCTTTACCTCGAGCTCAATGCGAACGGCTTAGATTTTGGGGGAGGGTATTGGCTTCCCGGCAAAGACCAGCTAACCCGATTTAGGGAAGTAATCGATGACATTAGACTTTACGGCGACCTTGAAGCCACCATCGAGGAGTTGGCCGAAGATGGTTTTGAACTTTACAAAGTTGATGCTCTAAAACGAATGCCACGGGGTTATCCCATCGATCATCCCAGAATAGAACTGCTGCGGCTTCAGCACATGGTCATGTTCAAAGTAGTGCCGCCAAGCCATTGGATGTTTGGTCCGGAAGCGGCCGAGATGCTTGCACAACAGTGGCGCAAAGTTCAGGTTTGGAACGAGTGGTTGGCAGAGTCCATCGGCCCAAGCTCTCAGCCTAGAACTCGCTAACTGGTTGCAGGTTGTCGGCGGCAAAGTGCCTGGATTGCTCATTCACTAGCCGGGAATAGACACCGTTCAACTGCATAAGCTGCGAGTGGGTTCCGCTCTCAACTATCTGCCCTTGTTCTAAGACAAAAATGACATCTGCATTGACGACAGTGGACAGCCGGTGGGCAATGGCAATGGTGGTTCGGTTGGTGATCGTGGCATCCAGCGTCGCCTGAACGATGCGCTCACTTACGGTGTCCATGGCACTGGTTGCCTCATCCAAGATCACCACGGGAGGGTCTTTTAAGAGCACTCGTGCAATGGCAATGCGCTGCTTTTCACCGCCGCTAAGTCGGTAGCCGCGCTCACCAACCAGAGTCTCATAGCCCTGAGGGAAGCTCATTATGGTGTCGTGAATGTTTGCCGCTTTCGCTGCTGCGACAATCTCATCAAAACTGGCCTCTGGTTTGGCATAAGCCAGGTTCTCGCGAATCGTGTCGTAAAACAGGTAGGTTTCCTGGTTTACGATTCCAATTTTCGAGATCAAATCTTCATGTTTGAGCTGCCGCACATCGGTGCCAGCAAACTTTACCGACCCACCACTGACGTCGTAGAAACGGGGGAGCAGATAGGCGATTGTGGTCTTACCTGCCCCGGACGAACCGACGAAAGCCGCATACTGTCCTGGTTTAATCTCAAAACTCAGGTTCTGCAGGGTGGGGCGGGTCTCGCCTTCAATCTCTGGATAGGTGAAAGAGACGTTCTCAAACTGAACCAAACCCAATTTGCTTTGATCAATCATGGATGGTTCGGCGGGGTCGGCGATTGCAGGCTTGAGGTCCAGGTATTCGAAAATGCGGGCAAACAGTGCCTGGGAGGTTTGCAGGTCAAGAGCGATCTGCATTATGCCCATCAGTGGGAATAGCAAGCGGGCCTGAGCCGTAGTGAACGCCACGATGGTACCGACCGAAAGCGGCCAGTGGTGAACAATAAGCCAACCGGCGCAGAGGTAAATGACTGCCGGAATTGAAGACATGAAGATCTGGACCAGAGCGAAGAAGCCTTGGCCGCTCATGGTTTGGCGGATCTGCAGGCCAATCTGAGTGCGGTTCTCGGCCGCGTAACGCTGAACCTCCGAACGCTGTCGACCGAAGCTCTTAGCCAGCAGGATGCCGCTGACGCCGAGTGCCTCCTGAGTAATCGCAGACATTTCGGAGAGCGATTCTTGGGTTTTGCTGGCAATCTTGGCGCGGATGCGACCCACCCGGCGCTGAAGCAGGACCATCAGCGGAAGCATTACCATTGCGACAATCATCAGTTGCCAGTTGAGTAGGCTCATCGCAACCACGGCCGCCACAACCGTCACTGTGTTCCCAAGAACTGTGGAAACGGTGTTGCTCAATACGCTGGCAACACCGCCCACATCGTTTTGCAGCCGGCTCTGAATAATTCCGGTCTTTGTCTTGGTGAAGAATGCCAGTTCCATGGCTTGGAGGTGATCGAAGAGTTTGACCCGTAGCGCACCCATCACGTTGTTACCCACCCTCGAGGTGAGGTAAGTTTGGCCAACCCCGAGCACCCCGTTGACCACCCAAATTGCGATCATGAGTGTCACGACAGTAATCAGCAGGTTCAGATTTGGTCTTCCCGAGCTTGGGAAGAGTCCGCGATTAAAGGCCTCCTGGATTAGCAGTGGCGGAAAAATGGTGAAGACGGCCGAGATGAGAACAAGCGTCACTGTTCCCGCCAGCGCCAGTCGATGTGGTTTGAATAGCTCACCGATGCGGCCGAGCAAGTTCTCAATTTTTGGAGCGGCTGCGATGCGGGCCCTTACGGCATCGGGGTCCTGATTAAAGCGACCCATTGGGCCTCCGCCACCACCACCGTGCATACTCATCACTAAAACCTAACACGCAGATTGGAAGTAAAAATCCGGTGTATTGAGGCCTAAATCCAGTGGTTTGTCCAGATTTGGGTGTTAACTTTAACTGTGCAGATTCCACACCCTACCGCCCAGTTGTTGATCGAGACTGTCGTCAACCTGCTGGATCAAAAGTCGGTGGACTACATCACCTCCGAAGAGGTACTCCAGCTGAGCGGAATTTCCCGAGGCTCGATGTACCACCATTTCCACGATTTTGAGGATTTGGTTGACACGGCCATGGTGAAGCGATTCTCCAGCTACATTGCCGAAACCAATGCTGGTTTCATTGCCCTGTCACTCACCGTCCGAAATGCAAAAGACCTGCGGGCTGCGCTCAAGCGCATGACGCATGCCGTGCATGTTCCAGAGCGAGCACAGTACCGATTTGAGCGAATCAGGATTTTCGGTCGTGCCTCAGAGCATCCAAACCTGCGGACCAAATTGGCGGCAGAGCAAGATTTGCTGACCGACACCATGGAGTACCACGTGAGCCAGTGGCAGGAACGCGGGTTTTTGGTGAAGGAATTCTCGGCACGGTCAATCGCAGTGGCTATCCAAGCGATTGTCATCGGCCGAGTGGTAGACGAAATAGCAGACAAGCACGTGGACCGTGACGACTGGCTTGCACTGATGGATCGAATTATCGACACCTTCTTTGCAGAGGCTTAATGCGGTTCCCATTCGCCATTCTGGCCGGCCTCTCGGTCATAGCACTTGCGGCTCCGGCCATCGCTGTGGCAGAAACCCTTCCGGTTCCTGCGCCTCCTGGCGTAACCGCAATGCCAACCCCAACCCCAATTCCGGTAATCAAACCCGGCAAGGTGACTAACCTGGCCGTGACCGAAAACGAACTGGGGTCATTGACCCTATCGTGGCAAGCCCCAACCGACAATGGTTCACTCCCAATCGATGACTACCGGATCGGGTATAAGTTCGACCAGTATCAGAGTTGGCTGGTCTGGAAACACCTACCAAGCACTGCAACCAGCATCACCATTCCGGACTTGCCGCTTGGTCTTGGGTTCTCGTTTTCGGTCCGGGCTGTTACAGCAAATGCCAGTTCGCTGGCGGTTCAGGTCCATGCCACAACGCCCACTCCGGTTTCGCCGGCCAGCTTGAACTCGCGGGCTCGTGCCCAATACACTTTCGTGGCTTCCACCTGGAATGCGACCAGTTCGAAGCGCTACGGGTTCTTGAATGGCACAGACTGTGCTAACTGGGCTAGTCAGTCGCTACTGCTTCGCGGCTATCGCCAAAATAGCACCTGGCACGGTTCGAATAGGGGCGGGGTGCCTGCGAGTAAGGCGTGGATTTCCTCCACGGCACTTCACAACTACATGCTTGCAAGCGGCCGCGCTACGATTCTCACCGACGCGCAGCGGGATCTGGTTTCGGTGGGCGATATCGTTCAGTTTGACTGGTGGAACAAGGGTGCACAGGAACACACCGGCGTGGTCACTTACATTGATCGTTCAGCCACCGGCATCAAGATTTACTATGCCAGCCACACTGCAGCAGGCATGTGGTGGAGCGTAAACAGAAGCGTCAATAATGTTTACCCGGGCGCAATCGCCACCTATCTGCACCTCAGCAACTAGTCGCTAGAGGCTTGAAATCCTGGTGAGTGCTCGCTCTAACGCGCTCAAAGCCTGAACGGACTGATCGGTGCTCGCATCGTGTCCGAAACTAAACCTGACCGCGGTTCTGCAAACATCGTGGTCAAGGCCAAGTGCCACCAAAACGTGTGAGGGTTCATCGCTACCAGCGCTGCAGGCCGAACCGCTGGAACAGATCACACCGGCGTTTTCCAGCTCGAGCAGCAGGGTTTCGCCGTTGATGCCTTGAAAGGTGAAGGATGCTATTGCCGGGTGGCGCCGGTTCGAGTCTGGATGGGGGCCAGTGAGCCGGGCATTCGAGAATCGGGACGTGACCCCTTCGATGAGTGTTGTGGCTGCCGCTTTGGTCTTGGCCACTGCATCTGGCGTGGGAAGCAGTGAGAGTGCCGTGGCCAAGGCAACTGCCCAAGCCACGTTTTCGGTTCCGCTGCGTCTACCGTTTTCCTGACCTCCGCCGTGTAGTAGCGGCACAGTTTCATTGCGCTGCCTGAGGTAAAGCAGCCCGCTGCCTTTTGGTGCGCCAAACTTGTGGCCGCTGATGCTTAGCGCGTCCACGCCCAAATGGCGAGTGTCCATCGGTAGCCAACCGGCCGCCTGCACCGCATCGGTGTGGAACAGGGCACCAGCTGCTTTGGCAGCAGCGGCTAGTTCGGCAATCGGGTGGACGGTGCCAATCTCGTTATTTGCCATCATCAGGGTCACCAGCGTTGTGTCGGGGCGCAGGGCTGACTTCAGCTGATCAACCGTCACAAAACCTTCCGCACTCACTGGCAGGAGAGTGAGAGTGAAGCCATGAAAATCGACCAGAAATTCCAGGCTTTCCAAGACCGAGGAATGCTCGGTTGCGGCAGAGATGATGTGCTTTCCACGGGGATTGGCCAGGGCCAAACCCTTGATAGCAAGGTTGTTACTTTCGGTGGCGCCAGATGTGAAGACAATTTCTTCGGGGTTGCAGCCAAGAAAGTTGGCGCAGCTATTGCGGGCCCAATCGAGCGCACTTTTGGCGCGCAGCCCAAGTTCGTGGGTGGAAGACGGGTTTCCGTATTCGTTGGTCAAGAAGGGCCAGGCAGCCTGCAGGGCCTCGGCTCTCACCGGGGTTGTTGCAGCGTTGTCCAAATAGAGCATGCTTAGTCGATTGCGATATCCAGGCCCAGATCCAGCGAGTGAATCTGGTGGGTGAGTGCGCCGACCGAGATAACGTCAACACCGGTGAGTGCAATCTCCCGAACGGTTTCGAGATTAACTCCGCCCGACGCCTCGATGACCGCCTTGCCAGCGATTAGTTCAACACCTCTGCGCATGTCTTCCAGGGTGAAGTTGTCCAGCATGATGGTGTCTACCCCAGCCGCGAGGACCGCCGGAATCTGGTCCAGTCTGTCCACCTCCACCTCGATGTGGGTGGTGTGGCCCAGCTTTGCTCTCACGGCCCTCAATTCGGTGGTGAGATCCTTGCCGCCTCTGGTGAGGATGGCAAGGTGATTGTCTTTTGCCATCACTGCATCGCTCAGGCTGTAGCGGTGGTTGGCGCCGCCGCCGCAGACAACCGAGTGTTTTTCAAAGGCGCGGAGCCCAGGTGTGGTTTTGCGAGTATCGACAATTCGGGCCTGGGTTCCGGCCACAGCGGAAACATACTTGGCAGTCGCGGTGGCAATTCCTGCCATTCGCTGCACAAAGTTGAGGGCCACCCGCTCGCCGGTGAGCACCGAACGTGCCGGACCGGACACGACTGCCAACTGTTGCCCAGCAGGAAAGCTTTCGCCATCCTTGACCTGCAACTCAACCACCACGGTTGGATCCACGGCGCTGAAGGCTGCCGCGAAGACTGCTGAGCCCGCCATTACTCCGGCTTCGCGGGCTTCCAGGGTGGCTACCGCACGAGCGTCCTCGGGGATCAGGTATTGACTGGTCACATCGCCCCAGGGAGCATCTTCGGCAAGTGCTCGATTGACGGCATCTTCAATGATCTGTCGAGTTAGCATTTAGGCCTTCTTTACAACTATCGGGCGGGCAAAATCTGGGTTGGTCTCTGGGTGGTCTAGGCGGTAGTGTGCTCCGCGGGATTCGAGCCGAGCCAGGGCCGCGGCAACCATTGCCCGAGCCAGGCGAAGCAGATTGGCATCTTCGAAGTCTGCAAATGTTCTGCTAGCTCGCGCTACCGGGCGCCAGAGATTTAGTTCGTTCTGAGCCGCCGTTAGCCCGTCGTGGTCACGCGCTAAACCAACCAGGTCCCACATTAGGGTCTGCAGTTCCACGCGGTCCACCACGTGCTTTCCTGGCTGTAGGTCTTCTTCCATGCGCGAAATGCTCGGCATTTCAATGGTCGCCAACGGCGGCTGATCCTTTAGTCGGTCTAGAGCAAAGCCTTCGGGCCAGGGCTGATCCAAGACTTCGATGGCACGATCCGCGGAGACGATGCTTTCCAGCAGCGAGTTTGATGCAAGACGATTGGCTCCGTGTGCACCGTTGCAGCCGACCTCACCGACGGCAAATAATCCCGGAACTGTGGTGCGGCCAAAGAGGTCGGTGGCCACTCCGCCCATCCAGTAGTGAGCTGCCGGTGTGACCGGAATGGGCTTTGCCGCCATGTTTAGGCCAACTTTGCGGCAGTAAGCCATGATGCTAGGGAACCGGTGGTTCAAGAATTCTTCGCCGAGGGCGGTGGCATCCAAGAGAACCGGATCTCCACCCTGGGCCATCATTTCCTGCTGGATGCCCCGAGCAACCACATCGCGCGGTGCCAATTCTGCCAGCGGATGCACGCGCTGCATGAAGCGCTCACCTTTGTTATTGATCAGTACTGCGCCTTCGCCACGCACCGCTTCGCTGATGAGGAACGAACCGGGGACTGCCAGTGCGGTGGGATGGAACTGGTAAAACTCTAGGTCGGTTAGGAGTGCCTTGGCGCGGTATGCCAGCGCTATTCCATCGCCGGTGGTAACCGCGGGATTGGTGGTGTGTCTGAAGAGCTGCCCGGCCCCTCCCGATGCGAGAACTACTACATCTGCTGGAATCACGTGCATTCCATCGGAGGAATAGATCTCCAAGCCGTTCACTTCGCCAGCGTCATCCAACATGACCTCCGTGGCAAGTGTGTATTCCAAAATGCGCACATTAGCTGCCTTGACAGTTTGCACCAACGCGTTGCTAATTCCGGCACCGGTGGCGTCTCCGCCCACGTGCAGAATGCGGGCATGAGAATGGGCGGCTTCCAACCCGCGTGAAAGTTCGCCCTGCTTCCGATCGAAGTCGACTCCGAACTGGATGAGTTCGTTTAGGCTCTCAGGACCGTGTTCACACAGCATCTCAACCGCCGGCTGCCAGCAGAGCCCAGCGCCCGCGACGAGTGTGTCTGCGATGTGTTCGGCGATGGTGTCATCTGTGCTGGTGACCGCAGCAATGCCGCCCTGGGCGTAGTGTGTGTTGCTCTCGCCCAGAACGTCTTTGGTGACCAGAGTCACCTCGTGTTCTGCGCTGGCACGAACAGCGGTCACCAAACCGGCGATTCCGCTGCCCACCACCACAACTTTGGCCATGGTTATAAAGGCTTCGCTGCCAACATGCGCTCAAGGGCAAGTTTGGCGTCGGCTTGGACGTTATCGGCTACTACGATCTGGTTCACCACGTTGCCTTTCACCAGTTCCTCCAGGACCCAGGCCAAGTAGGCCGGGTGAATTCGGTACATGGTACTGCAGGGGCAAATGACGGGATCAAGACAGAAGATGGTGTGCTGTGGGTACTGAGAGGCAAGTCGCTGAACCATGTTTATTTCGGTGCCGATGGCGAATGTGGTTGGCTCGGTGGCCGCCGCAACAGCCTTTCGGATGTAGTCTGTCGAACCATATTCGTCAGCTGCCTGCACTACATCGAACGGGGACTCGGGGTGAACGATTACTCGAACTCCAGGAAACTCAACCCTGGCCTTTTCGATTTGGCCAACGGTGAAACGCTTGTGAACACTGCAGAAGCCGTTCCACAGAATGACCTTGGCGTCGGTTAGCTGCTCGGTTGTGTTGCCGCCAAGTGCCTTTCGGCCATGCCACAGTGGCATTTCGTCTAGGGTCACGCCCATTGCGAAAGCGGTGTTTCTACCCAGGTGTTGGTCGGGGAAGAACAGAACTCGCTCGGCACGCTCAAAGGCCCAGGCCAGAACGGTTGCCGCGTTGCTCGAGGTGCAGACGATTCCGCCGTTGCGCCCACAGAATGCCTTGAGAGCGGCAGAGGAGTTCATGTAAGTAACCGGAATAACCGGAACCTTGCCCTCGGCATTTGGCTCAGAACCGTATAGTTCGGTCAACTGCGCCCAGCAGTCTTCAACGCTTGTGGTGTCGGCCATGTCGGCCATGGAGCAGCCCGCGGCCAGGTTCGGCAATATCACTGCCTGGTCTGCACTGCTCAGGACATCGGCGGTTTCGGCCATGAAGTGGACTCCACAGAATACGATCGCCTTAGCCTCGGCGTGCTTAGTTGCTGCCACGGCTAGCTGGTAGGAGTCACCCAGGTAATCGGCGTGCTGCACGATCTCGTCGCGCTGGTAGAAGTGCCCGAGAACTACGACCGAATCTCCGAGAGTGGCTTTAGCGGCATCTATGCGTGCGTGAAGCTCTTCGTCGCTGGCCTCTCGATATTCAGCGGGAATCTGTGCCTGAACCGGCGAACTCGCCGGAATGTGATCGGCTACCGAGGCGCCCGGCCCGTATTCTGCCACACCACGGTCAAACTCCCAAGGGCCTTTGGCAAGCGAGGTGCCGCAGGTGGCGTCGGTCTTGCCACCCTTCACGCTCAGCTGAATGAGCTGGTTCACCGATGCAGTCGGGTTCATGTCTCTCTGCTTTCTAGTTGGAACTCTTATTGAGCGGACCACGGTCGGCCAGGCTGCGAGTCTTGTCGTAGGTGTAAAGGGCGGGTGGTCTGTGGCTTGCTCCCGCCACAACGCGCCCGGTAGGAATAATCGCGCCCGAGGTCTCTACCGATCTGCGGAAATTTCCCTTGTCTAGGGGTTTACCAAGCACAATCTCATAGACTTCGCGAAGCTGCGCCAGGGTGAACTCTTCTCCCAAAAAGCCGTGTGCCACTCGCGAGTAGTTGAACTTGGCCCGAAGGCGCCAGAGCGCGTAATCCACTATCAAGTTGTGGTCGAATGCCAGTTCGGGAAGGCAATCTGCCGCAAACCAGTGCACATTCTCGCTCTCAACAGCCAGATTTGCCTCATCGGTGCCAACCAGCGCCCAGTACACGATCGAAACTACTCGTTCGGTATTTGCGCCCGCCGATCGCTCAGGTGCGCCGAACGAATAAAGCTGTTCTAGATAGCGGGGCGATAGACCGGTGGTGTTGCGAAGGTTTCGGGCGGCAGCTTGCTCTAGGCTCTCGTTGCTCTCAAGCGGACCGCCGGGCAGTGCCCACTTGCCCAGGTGGGGCTCCCGGATGCGTCGTACCAGCGGAAGCATTAGCGAATTTCGGCCAGCCTCATCGGGGCGCAGGGCAAAGATCACCGTGCTAATCGCCAGATTTGGCTGCATGCTGGATCCATTCCGCTGATAGAAGTGAGAGGGCCTGACACGCGTCAGATTCACTTTGAGTGTTTTTGACTCTAACTTAAAAGTTTACTTAATGTCAATCTGACAATAAGTTTTGAACACGGTATGTTTGAGATTAATCTGCCGCAACGATGCGGTAGGAGCCAAAGAAACGAGCACCATGAGCCACCTAGACTTTGTCCGCAATCTAAGACCAGACCGAAACCTAGGCATGGAGTTGGTTCGAGCCACCGAGGCTGCGGCCATTAGCTCACGTCACTTTATTGGCAAGGGCGACAAGAACGCAGCCGATGGCGCTGCCGTCGATGCGATGCGCGCATTTTTGACTACCGTTGCCATGGACGGCGTAATCGTCATCGGTGAGGGTGAAAAAGACGATGCTCCGATGCTATTCAACGGCGAGCACGTTGGAAACGGTGACGGACCACTCTGCGATATTGCGGTAGACCCAATCGATGGAACCAGCTTGACTGCAGCTGGCCGCCAAAACGCCCTTAGCGTTATTGCCATGAGCGACCGAGGCTCCATGCTCGATGCTTCAAGCGTCTTTTACATGAACAAGCTGGTGGCGGGCCACGAGGCTGTTGGCTTGCTCGACATCCGTTATCCAATTGCCGAAAACATCCGCTTGCTCGCCAAGGCCAAGGGCAAGGCGGTTGAGGACATGGTCATTGCGGTTTTGGATCGTCCCCGCCACACTCAGTTGGTTGAAGACATCCGTGCCGCAGGTGCTGGTACCCGTCTGCTTTTGGACGGCGATGTTGCCGGCGGAATTCAGGCGGCCATGTACGGCTCTCGCATCGATATGTGCGTTGGCACTGGTGGCAGCCCGGAGGGAATCGTCACCACCTGCGCCATCAAGGCTCTCGGTGGCTTCATTCAGGGCGTATTGGCTCCTAAAGACGCGGTCGAGCGAGCAGCCGGTGAGGCAGCAGGTTTGAAGTTCGATCATGTTTACTCGGCCGATGAGCTGGTAACAAGTAATAACACTCTCTTTGTTGCCACCGGTGTGACCGACGGTGGGCTAGTCCAAGGTGTTCGCCGCAAGGGCCCGATCATCCGAACTGACAGCATCATTTTGCGCGGTGCCAGTGGCACCATTCGCCGCATCCAATCAGATTACGACGCCAACCGCTGGGCATAGGAAAACCTTGAATCCTCGCTCCCTAGCGCTTTTGGTGGCGCTTGCCGGTTTCATGGAGCTGTTTGACGGCACCGTCATTCAGACCGCGCTCCCAGCAATGGGCAGAGACCTTGGGGTGTCCGCAACTACAGCATCTGTTGCCATGGCGGCGTATTTTGCAGCCGCCGCAGGCGCCATACCCATTTGTGCCTGGCTCACCGACCGGGTTGGGGCCAGGGTGGCATTCACCGGGGCGATAGCGGTTTTCGTTCTGGCCTCACTCTGGTGTGGAAGTTCCGTTGACCTGACTTGGCTGGTTTTTGGGCGTATCGTTCAGGGCGTGGGCGGGGCCGTCATGATGACGGTCGGGCAGATTGTTATTCTGCGCGATGCCCCAAAAGACAAGCTATTAAACATCACCGCGTATCTGGTTTGGCCGGCTCTTGCCGCTCCGGTGATAGCTCCCGTCATCGGTGGACTAATAACCCAGACTTTTGGTTGGCGCTGGTTATTTTGGATCAACCTTCCGCTAGGCGTTTTGGCGGTGATTGCCAGTCTGCGTCTGACTCCTGGTAAACGCGATGGTCACGAACCTAGACCGCTCGACCTTGCCGGCGCCATTTTGCTTGCCGTTGGACTTTGCATCTCCATTCCAGGTCTCGCGATGGTCGAATACGGGGCCGCTCCCGCTCGAATCACCGCCATTGTTGTTGGTGGTTTGTCGCTGGTCGCGGCCGTGATTTGGCTGCTGCGTCACAAAAACCCACTGCTTGACCTCCATGCCTACCGGTTTGAGACCTTCCGGGCAGGAAACGGCGCCGGTGCAATATATCGAGCCGTGGTCGCTTCGGTTCCGGTTCTGCTTACTCTGCTTTTCCAGCTTGCCTACGGCTGGAGTGCGGTTAACGCGGGACTACTTGTTATGGTCCTTTTCTTTGGCAACCTAAGCATCAAGCCTTTCGCCAACTATTCGATTCGCAGGTGGGGTTATCGGCTTGTGGTGGTAGCTGCCACGCTGCTGGGTGCGGCGGCACTTGTAATCCTGAGTTTCGTGCGGGAAAGCACCAGTCTTTGGCTGGTTGTACCAATCTTGTATCTCAGTGGTGCAGCCAGGTCGGTGGGATTCACCTCTTACATGACCATGCAGTATCTAGAAATACCCAAGACGGAGATGGCAAGTGCCAATCCACTGTCAAATACCGTTCATCAGGTTGCCACTGCATTGGGCATAGCTGGCTCGGTCGGTCTGGTCTCCACTCTCGGCGCCCTTGGCCTTCAGCAGCTTGCCGCCTATCAAATCACCTTTGCTGTGATCGGGGTAGTGCTAGCAGTCACTGCACTTTGGGCTCGCCTAGGTTTACGACAGTTCGGACAACTCTCGCAAAAATAACGATTTGGAAAAGGCGTATCCTGGCATCCACACGCGCAGTAATGTTACTATGTCATTACAAAGTTGTAAGTCAGTAGAAAGCTCACCGATGCCAGTGTCGAACCAACCATACGATGTCATCACCATCGGTCGGGTAAGTGTGGATATTTATCCTCAACAGATTGGCGTTGGCCTTGAGGATGTTACCTCGTTCGGCAAATTTCTAGGCGGATCTGCAACTAACGTGGCCGTGGCTGCCGCAAAGCATGGACATAAGGCTGCCGTTATCACGCGGACGGGTGCGGATCCATTCGGCAAATTCATTCACAATGAGCTTGTGCGCCTTGGAGTGAGCGATGAGTTTGTTGCGGATGTGCCTGGTCTGCCAACCCCAGTGGTCTTCTGCGAAATATTCCCACCGGACAATTTCCCGCTCTACTTCTATCGTGAGCCCAAGGCGCCAGACCTTGCCATAAACGCCAAGGAACTAAACCTTGACGCTATTTACAACTCGAAGATTTATTGGTCAACGGTTACCGGGCTCAGCCAGGAGCCAAGTCGAACTGCGCACTTCGTTGCCTGGGAAGCCCGCAAGAAGCGTCAGCACACCATCCTCGACCTGGATTATCGTCCAATGTTTTGGCCTTCTGCGGCGGACGCTTCGGCTCAGGTAGCCAAGGCGCTCGAACACGTAACCATTGCAGTTGGTAATAAAGAAGAATGTGAAGTGGCGGTCGGTGAAACAGAGCCGATGCGGGCGGCAGATGCCCTTCTAGAGCGCGGCGTGGAACTTGCGATTGTTAAGCAGGGGCCTAAAGGCGTACTCGCCAAGACTAAAGACGAGTGCGTCGAGGTTCCACCTTATTTTGTGGATGTTGTAAACGGACTTGGCGCAGGCGACTCATTTGGTGGGGCTCTGTGCCACGGTCTGCTTCAAGGATGGGATCTGGAGCGCATCCTAAAGTTTGCCAACGTTGCGGGTGCGATAGTTGCCGGCCGTTTGGAGTGCTCTACCGCGATGCCAACTTCTCAAGAAGTTGAAGAGATTCTTAAGGGGCTGAATTAATGCGCGAGTTAGACTTTGAGGCGCTCAGGGAGACGCGTGCAGCAAATCCTGGCAAGCTTGCAGAAATATATGCCAGCCGCAAGCGTCGTCCAATTATCCATGGCGATGGAAAGCTCTTCATCGTTGCCGCCGACCATCCTGCTCGCGGTGCACTTGGTGTGCGCACCGACAAGGTTGCAATGGCCGACAGGTACGACCTCTTGACTCGGCTTGCGACTGCACTGTCCCGTCCAGGTGTTGACGGAGTGCTAGGCACCCCAGACATAATCGATGATCTGGCACTTCTGGGGTGTTTGGATAACAAGATTGTCGTTGGTTCAATGAACCGAGGCGGTTTGCAAGGTTCCGTTTTCGAGATGGACGATCGGTACACCGGTTACGATGTGTCCGGAATCATGCGCGATGGCCTGGATTTTGCCAAGAACCTAGTTCGAATCAACTTGGCAGATCCCGGGACAGTCGAAACCCTGGAATCGACGGCTCATGCAGTTGATGAGTCTGCTGCTGCATCTCTGCCAATAATGCTTGAACCTTTTATGAGCGAATGGATCGATGGCCGCATCAAGAATGATCTGTCCACCGATGCCGTCATCAAGTCGGTGGCAATATCTTCGGGTGTTGGTAACTCAAGTGCATACTCCTGGATGAAACTTCCGGTTGTCGAAAACATGGAGCGTGTGATGGCAGCGACCACTTTGCCAACACTGTTGCTTGGGGGAGACCCGGCAGAGGGCGAAGAAGAAAAGCTTTTCGCAAATTGGTCGAATGCGCTCAAGTTACCCGGAGTGCGTGGCCTTGTCGTAGGGCGAAGCCTACTTTACCCGGCAACCGGTGACGTCGTCTCCGCGATCGATGCGGCAGCCGCACTGGTACATCCAAACCTGTAAAAACTCAGCTCCTACTAGAAAAAGAAGACCATCATGAGCAACCTTCCCGTAGTGAACCACTGGATCGACGGAA
>Ga0213920_1000259_pt1 | contig 48513 bp, 53 predicted proteins | sample McNCre1117MG_FD_161054 | JGI IMG/M metagenome (GOLD analysis project Ga0213920, IMG submission 161054) | Freshwater microbial communities from McNutts Creek, Athens, Georgia, United States - 11-17 MG | ecosystem: Environmental > Aquatic > Freshwater > Creek | place: USA: Georgia | collected...
CCTTTGAGTTGCTGAGCCTCATGCTCAGTCCATTTGAATTTTTACTGAAGCCTTGAACATGAAAGAACGCGTTCTCTCCGGCATGCGCCCCACGGGTGCTTTGCATTTGGGCCACTACCACGGCGCTTTGAAAAACTGGGTGCGTTTGCAGTCTGAGATGGACTGTTACTACTTCGTGGCCGACTGGCACGCCCTCACCACCCACTACGAAAACCGTGAGGTGATCGAGAAAAACGTGTACGAGATGGTGATCGACTGGCTCGCTGCTGGCCTCGACCCCAATGCTTGCACCATCTTCTTGCAAAGTCGTATTCCCGAACACGCCGAGCTGTTCACACTCTTGGCCATGGGCACACCGCTGGGATGGCTCGAGCGCGTCCCCACCTACAAAGACCAACAAGAAAAGTTGAAAGACAAAGACTTGTCCACCTACGGCTTCTTGGGCTACCCGCTGCTGCAAGCCGCCGACATCTTGATTTACAAAGCCAAGCATGTGCCTGTGGGTGAAGACCAAGCCAGCCATGTGGAGCTCACACGCGAAGCCGCACGCCGCTTCAACCACTTGTATGGGCGCGAAACCAATGCCGAAGAAAAAATCCAAGCATCGTTAGCCAAGCTGCCCAAAGACAGCGTCAAGCGCTTTGAAAAATCTCGCAAGGCATACCAAGAGACAGGTGACGCCAAAGCCATGGAAGGTGCGCTGGGCTACATTGCCACCGCACCTGAACTGGACGAGCAAGACCGTGAACGTTTGGGCGGTTACTTCAAAGGCACAGGCAAAGTCATCTTGCCCGAACCACAAGCATTGCTCACCGAGGCCAGCAAGTTGCCAGGCTTGGATGGCGCCAAGATGAGCAAGAGCTACAACAACTCGATTGCCATTCGCGAAGACCGCGCCACGATTGAGCACAAGGTCAAACGCATGCCCACCGACCCTGCGCGCCAAAAACGCACGGATGTGGGTGATCCCGACAAATGCCCCGTGTGGCAATTCCACATGGTCTACAGCGATGCAGGCCAACGCGAATGGGTGGCTCAAGGCTGCAAGACCGCTGGGATTGGCTGCTTGGAGTGCAAACAACCCATCATTGATGCCATTTTGCGCGAGCAACAGCCGATGCTCGAACGTGCAGAGCCCTACATCACCAACCCCAAGATTGTTCGTGATATCGTGGACGCAGGTACTGAAAAAGCTCGCAAAACGGCCCGCGAGACCATGTTGGATGTTCGGTCCGCAATGGGGCTAAACTACTAATATTGATTCTGGAGTAATAAAAATGAGTATGTACATCATTGACGACCATCCTTTGGTCCGCCAAGCCATCGCCATGCTGTTGCGTCGCATGCGTCCTGCATCGAAAGTTGTTGAATTAGAAAAGTTCAGCGAATTGCAAGCTGCCATCATCAAAAACGGCGAGCCTGAGCTGTTTGTGCTCGACTTGTTGTTGCCTGGTGTCAAAGGCACTTCAGCGGTCAAAGAAATCAAATCTATGTACGCCACCGTCCCCTTGGCGGTGATCTCTGCCATGCCTGCAGGCGAAGCCGAGGAAACCTGTATCGAAGCAGGGGCTGACATTTACATCGAGAAGTCGACGCCAGCGAACGAAATTTCTTCTGCCATCCAAGGTTTGTTTGCTGCCGAACACGGCGACGAAGAAGCGACCGTGGCGGTGGGTGAAACCAAACTCTCCAAGCGTCAAAAGCAACTCATCGTCATGCTCGACCGTGGTTTGAGCAACCGCGACATCGCCGCAGAACTCGACATCAGCGAGCACACAGTGAAAGTTCACTTGTGGCGCTTGTTCCGTCGTTTAGATGTGAAGAGCCGTACACAAACTCTGCACTTTGCACGCATGAACGGATTGCTGTAAATCAGCAACATGCTTCATAAAAAAGCCCCGCATAGCGGGGCTTTTTTATGCTTGATCGCAACCTCACTGCGCGGTAGATTGCAAAGTGTCACGCACCATCAAGTTCAAACCTTTGCTACCAGGCTTCACCGGAGTCAAGCTCACGCCATAGTCGTTCGGTTGTGCAGTGGCTTGACCACTCTTAGAAATTCGCACACGCACCGTCACCTCATCCATGCCAGAGAGCTTCACCGCAGGGTTCATGGCAGTGCTGTCGTCAAGCACAAAGTCAAGCGGCAGTTTGTCTGCTGTGGTGCGCACAATCGCCACCGGCATACGCGAACCGCTGACCGCTGTGGCGTATACAAACACGGTGTCGGTTGGAGACACCAATCCTTTGAGTTCTTTGACCAACGTGACACGGCCACTGATGCTGCTGCTCGCAGCAGCCGCTTTGCTGGCAGCGTTTTCTTGCTGCGTGAGTGCACGCGGCGGAATAGCTGGCAAGCCCATCTTGTCGCGTGCTTCAGAAATGGCGCGATCTAACTCTGGCGCGTCAGGCGACTCAGCAGGCACCACTTCACGCGCCCGCTCCCAATAGCGCAAAGCTGCTTGGTAATTCATCTCAGCATAGGACGCACTTCCCGCCAAGAACAAGGCGTTGAGGTGATGTGGGTCTGCTGTGAGTACGCGTTGAATGATGGCCCATGGTTCACCTGCAAAACTGCCACCGTTCTTTTGTGCCAGCACTTCAGCACGCTCAATCGCCAAATTGTCATCACGACTCAAACTCAAAGCTTTGCCGTAGGCCTCTGCAGCCTCTTCAAAGTGGCCACGCGCGCGTTGAACACGCCCCAACATGACCCACCCCTCCATGCTGTTCGGCTCGTCTTGCAAACGGCGTGTGATGGCGATGGCCATCTCCGTCAATTTCTCAGGCGTCACTTCGTCAGAAGCATCTACACCTTGCTTCAAAGCACGCGGATCAAGCGCCGCAGGCTCACCCAACACGCTGTACATCAACATCGAGGCCACGGGCACTACGAACATCAGCAAACCAATCGCCAACCAAGGCTTGCGCCATACCACGGCAGAAGCAACAACAGGCTGGGCTGATTCATCAAGGTCTGCCACATCGGCGAGCAAACGCTCAGACAACTCATCACGTGCAGCTTTGAGTTCTTCATAGCTCAGATTGCCCATCACGAACTCACGGTCGAGCTCTGCCATTTGATCCCGGTACACCGCAGCGTTCGCTTTGGCCGGATCGTTGATGGCATCGGCTTGGTGGGCTGCCAAACGCATGCCCTGTTGCGAACCACGCCACACGGCCACGGCCAACACCAGCATCACCACAGCCATCATGGCCACAGCGACATAAATAAAAGCAAGTGCGGGATTCACATCAACCTTTCAACAGTTGCTTGGCGCGCGCGCGTTCTTCATCGCTCAACGCAGCAGGCGCAGACAGCGCACGACGCTGACGCAAATACATGCCGAGAAAAACAGCCGCCATCACCAGCAACACAAACGGACCAAACCACAGCACCCACGTCAAGGGTTTCACCTCGGGGCGATAGAGCACAAAGTCACCATAGCGCGACACCAAGAAGTCTTTGATTTCTTGGTCCGACTTGCCAGAGCGAATCAGCTCACGCACTTCTTGGCGCAAGTCATCGGCCAACTCAGCATGCGATGAAGCCAAAGATTCGTTCTGACACACCAAGCAACGCAACTCTTGCGAGATATCGACCAAGCGAGCTTCGAGCTTAGGGTCTTCTGCCATCAAAGGCGCTTCTCGGCCTGCACGAAGATCAGAAGCTTGCGCTAAAGCTAAGTGAGGCGTACTCAAAGCAGCCAGCGCTACACCCACAGCGAATGCAGCATTCAACATCAAACGCTTCATGACTTGTTCAACTCCGCAATCAAGGGCAAGATTTTTTCAGCCAGCAACGCAGGCGTCACAGCCCCGACAAACTTGTAGCGAATCACGCCAGCCTTGTCGATGACGTAGGTCTCGGGCACGCCGTACACACCGTAGTTGATACCCACACGGCCATCGAGGTCCATCACCGACGTCACATACGGATTGCCATGGCGCTTGAGCCACACTTGGCTGCGCTCGCGCGCCAGCTTCAGCTTCTCATCAAACGGTGATTTGTAAGCGGGGTCTTGCGGCTGAATTTCTTTGTAACTCAGGCCGACGATAGGAACTTGGTTCTTTTCAGAAAACGCCACCAACACAGGGTGTTCTTCGCGGCAGGCTACACACCAAGTGGCCCACACATTGAGCATCCACACTTGCCCTTGCATGTCGATGGGCGAAAACTTCGCGTCACCCGGTTCAAGCGTGAACAAGGTGAAGTGCGGTGCAGGTTTTCCGATCAAAGGCGATGGAATTTCACGCGGGTCGCGTTTCAGGCCAATGGCTAAAAACACCACCAGGCCGATGAACAACACCAAAGGGATCAACACTTTTTTCATTTGCGATACCTCCGGTCGAGTGCGGCCAACACACCACCCAACACCATCAGCAACACGCCGCCCCACAGCCAAGGGACAAAGGGCTTGTAGTACACACGCATGCTCCACTCGGTGCGAGCATCGTCGAGCGGCTCGCCCAGAGAGACATATAAATCGCGCATGAAGCCAGAATCAATGCCTGCTTCCGTCATGGCCATGGCCGATGAAAAATAGCGACGTTTTTCGGGCTGCAAAATTTCGATAATCTTGTCGTTGCGCAACACTTGCACATCGGCACGAACGGCCTTGTAGTTGGGGCCACGGACTTCGTCGAGCGAGTTCAAGCGGAAGGTGTACGGCGCAATCGTGACCACATCACCAATTTGCATACGCACATCGCGCTCCACCTCGTAGCACTTCACGCCGGTGATGCCGATGACCAGCACAGCCATGCCAAAGTGGGCAATGTGTTGACCCCAGAAGGATGCGCCAATGCGACCGGGCTTACCCACCCGCTCGATAACTTGCTGGGCCGTGCCCAAGGCCACCCAGCAGCCGAGGAACAAACCAAAAGCCGCGCCAATCGACCAGCCGCCCAACACAAAGGGCAACAGCACAGCCAAAACAACAGCACCTGCAAACGTCCAGCGCAGTTTGTGCGCAATGTCGCGCACATTGGCATCACGCCAACGCGCCACCGAGCCTGGGATGATGAGAAACACCGTGGGCACGAGCAGCGGCGCAAACACCGCGTTGAAGTAAGGCGGCCCCACCGACAGCTTGCCCATGTTGAGCGCGTCAATGATGAGCGGGTAAATTGTGCCTAGCAATACCGCAGCTGTGGCCACCACCAGCAACACGCTGTTGGCCAACAAAAACGATTCGCGCGACACCAACTCCATGCGACCACCCAAGGCCACGCGAGGCGCGCGCCATGCAAACAGTGTGAGCGAAGCGCCCACCACCACGGCCAAGAAAATCAACACAAACACACCGCGCTTAGGGTCAGACGCAAACGCGTGAACTGAAGTCAACACGCCTGATCGAACTAAAAACGTGCCCAGCAACGACAAAGAGAAAGCCGCAATGGCCAACAACACCGTCCACGCTTTGAAGCTGCCGCGCTTCTCGGTCACCATCAAGGAGTGAATGAGCGCCGTACCGACCAACCAAGGCATGAGCGAGGCGTTTTCAACTGGATCCCAAAACCACCAGCCGCCCCAGCCGAGTTCGTAATACGCCCACCAAGAACCAAGGCCAATGCCAAAGGTGAGGAAGGTCCAAGCCACCACGGTCCATGGGCGCGACCAACGGGCCCATGCGGCGTCCAAGCGTCCACTCATCAAAGCAGCCACCGCAAACGCAAACGCCACAGCCATGCCCACATAGCCCATGTACAGCATAGGCGGGTGAATCACCAAGCCGGGGTCTTGCAATAGCGGGTTTAAGTCTTTGCCTTCCATCGCGGCAGGTAGCAAACGCTCAAACGGGTTGGAGGTCGTCAAGATGAACAACAAGAAGCCCACCGAAATCAAACCCAACACGCCCACCACACGCGCCACCATGTCGAGCGGCAAACTGCGCGAGAACACCGCCACCGCGACTGTCCACAACGAGAGCAACAACACCCACAACAAGAGCGAGCCTTCGTGGCCACCCCATACCGCGGCAAACTGGTAAGGCTTGGGCAACAACGTGTTGGAGTGCTGCGACACATACAGCACTGAAAAATCATTGTTCAAAAACGACGTGGCCAACGCACCAAACGCAAACGCGATCAAAGCAAATTGCAAAGCAGCCGTAGGACGCGCCAGCGACTGCAACGTGACTTGCGTTTGTGGCTCGCGCACCAACGTGCCTGCGATGGGCAACACGCCTTGCATCACTGCCACCACGGCGGCCAGCATGAGCGCGAAATTACCGAGTTCTGGGATCATGGGTTGCCTTTGATGGGGGCTGGCGTTTGCACAGACTTGGCCGCTTTGGCTGCGGCTGCTTGGTCCATCGCATGTTGGGCTTCGGGCGGCATGTAGTTTTCATCGTGCTTGGCCAAAACTTCGCTGGCCACAAAAATGCCGTCGTCACCCAACTTACCTTGGGCAACCACGCCCTTGCCCTCTTTGAACAAATCGGGCAACAGGCCCACATAGGTCACAGGCATTTCATGTACGGTGTCGGTGATGACAAAGCGTACGGTGTTGCCCCCGCCTGCGGCGGCGTTGTCACGCACCAAGCTGCCTTCTTTCACCATGCCGCCTGCGCGGAAGGTTCGCCCCTTGGGGGCTTCGCCTTTGCTCACTTGCGTGGGCGTGAAGAAAAACACCAAATTACTTTCGAAGGCATTCAGCACAAACGCTGCGGCCGCACACAACACCACAATGCCAGCGGCAATCAGTGCAAATCGTTTGGTTCTTGGTTTCATCACATCAATTCTTCAACAGGTAATTGAGCCACAGCCTGCTCGGTTTTCAATTGATTCAGCACAAGGCAGTGTGCCCAACGGGCTTGCCACACTTCCACAGTCAACAGCAAAGCCGTCACGCCCACGCTGCCCCACACATACACGGCGTAGCCGCCCATGGCCCAAAACTGGCTCCAGCTTTCCCACCTCATGGCTTCACCTCGTCAAGTTCATGCACCCAAGTGGCATGGCTCTCGCGCTGCAAGATGAGCGTGCGCACGCGGTACAGCACCAACGCCACGGTATAAAACCAAAACGCCAAGGCCATGAGCAACATGCTCCACAACATGATGGCGGCCATGCTGGAGCCTTGCGTCACCGACACCGAAGCCCCTTGGTGCAAGGTGTTCCACCACTTCACAGAGAAATAAATGATGGGCACGTTGATCGCGCCCACGATGGCGATGAGTGCACCCGCGCGGTCACTGCGGCGTGTGTCGTCAATGGCCGAGGTCAGGGCGATGTAGCCCAAGTACAAGAAAAACAAAATCAGCTCAGACGTGAGGCGCGCATCCCACACCCACCAAGCGCCCCACATGGGCTTGCCCCAAAGTGCGCCTGTCCACAAAGACAGGAATGCAAACAAGGCACCGGTGGGGGCCAATGCACGGGTCATCATGCCCGACAGGCGTGTGTTGAAGGTCAGGCCCAACACGCTCCAAAACGCCATGGCCAAGTAGATGACCATCGACATCCAGCTCGCAGGCACATGCACGAAGATGATGCGATAACCCTCGCCCTGTTGAAAGTCGGTAGGGGCCACAGCAAAGCCCAACCACATGCCTGCCACCAACAGCGCAGAGGCCAGCACAGCAAACCAAGGCCACGCCTTGCCCGCCAAACCATAAAAAGTTTGCGGCGCAGCGTAGTGAAACCAATTGATATTCTTCATTCCAACGCGATCCGTAAAGCCGCTGCACATGCAAACGGGCTGAAAAAAGCTGCGGGCAACAGCATGGCCATCAAAATGGAAAAGTGCGCCTGCGCGCCCAAACCGCTGGCCTGCGCCTCCACCGCACCCGCACCAAACACCAGCACAGGGATGAACAAAGGCAGCACCAACAGCGACAACAACACACCACCACCCCGCACACCCAAGGTCAGAGCAGCACCAATGCCGCCCACCAAAGACAAAACGGGAGTGCCCAGCAACAGGGCCAACGTGAGGGTCATCAGGGCATCGGCCGAGAGGTCAAATTGCAGCCCTAAAACTGGAGCCAATAATACCAACGGCACCCCTGACACCAGCCAGTGCGCCAGCAGTTTGGCGCTGATGAGTAAGGGCATTGGCGTGGGCGACAAAGCCATTTGCTCGAGCGTGCCATCGCGGTAATCGGCCTCAAACAAACGCTGCAAGGCCAGCATGCTTGATAGCAGCGCACCCACCCACAACACACCGGGTGCGACCAAGCGCAAGGTGTTCAGCTCAGGGCCAATGCCCAACGGAAACAAAGCCGCCACCACCACAAAGAAAAACACCGCGGTCAGCACCTCGCTCTTGCGGCGCATGGCCAAGAGCAAGTCGCGCCGCAACACGGCCATGAACGCGCCGCCACTCATGCCACGCCTCTCAATCGATACGTTTGCACATCGACCGATGTGCCACTCGCACTGGTCAGCGCCACAGGCTGATGGCTGGTGAACAAGACCATGCCGCCGTTTGCCACATGCTCGGCCAGCAAGCCGCGCAGGCCGTCCACCGCTTTCACATCCAAAGCTACAAACGGCTCGTCCAGCACCCATAGCGGCGCTTGGCTGGCCAACAAACGGGCCAACGCCGTGCGGCGCTTTTGGCCTTGCGACATCACGCGCAGCGGCAAGTGCTCGCGCCCGCGCAAGCCCATGCGTGCCAAAGCCACCAAGGCTTGCGCCTCGCTCAAGGTGCGGCCAGACACAGCCGCATCTGACATGAGGTTTTCCAAAGCGGTCAGCTCTTCTTTGAGCGATAAGCCGTGGCCCAAATAAAACAGCGATGAACGAAATGCAGCAGCGTTTTGTTGGATGGTTTTATCGTGCCAACACACCTCGCCTGCATCGGCAGGTGACAAACCACACACGATGCGCAGCAAACTGGTTTTACCCACGCCGTTGTCACCTTCGAGGTGCAAGGCTTGGCCCGCTTTCAGCTCGAAGCTGACGTCGGCAAACAGGGGCTTGTTGCCACGGCTACAAGAAAGGTTGGAGACGCGCAGCATGGTTTAAATGAACGTCCCTGCGCAGGTGAGCACTTGGCCGCCCGTGCTCATCTTGAAACGCGCAATGCCTGCGCTGCGTGTGGTGTTGACCCCGCCGAGGTCGAGCTTACGTACACCACGCTCGCGCAACTCTTCGATGCCTTTCCACAAAATCAAATTGTGGGCATGCAAATCGCGGCCTGCATCGCTGGTCCAACCCACTTGGTAGGTCGCGGCTTCGCCGTGGATCAAAAACATCATGCCCGCCACGCGGTCGCGGCCCACATCGGCACGCATGGTCAAAATAGTTTTAGCGGGTTGTTGACGCGAAGGTACATACAAGTCGAAAAAGTGCAAGGGCAAGCCATGCAAACCACGCTGCTCGCGCTGCTGCATTTCGGCGTCCAGAAGCCAACGGTATTGGCCGGCATTGGTGCCTACACGATGGACGGTCAGCTCTGAGCTTTCAGCACCGCCCAAACGATGACGCCAGCGCTTGTCGAGCTGGGCGCGTAACGCGTCCATCGACAGCGTGAGGTCGAGCATCACCGTGCTGTGCCCTGTCATCACACGACGCCAGCGCGAAAGGCCCAACTCAGGGCCTTGGGCTTCGAGCGGCGTAAAGGCCACCACGCGCAGGTTTTTCAATGGAATGGTTTGCTTGAGCGCTTTGTAAACACGTGCCTTGTCAGCACCCGACAGCGATTGCAGCCACACAGGCCCGAGCGAGCACAGCGCCATATTGGCCAAGCCACCCGCCAATCGACGCACGATGAATTGCGCCAAGGCCACGGGTGCGCCGTCTTGTTCGACATAAGCGCGCAATACGCCCACGCCCAAGGTCTTCATGCAAGCGCCATAGGCCCAATCTTGCTGCAAAGGTGCAGCGGCGGCCGCGTGATGTGCGTCCCACGCTTGGAGTGGGAGAGTGTCCCAGTTGACTTTCATGCGCCTAAAATCCCCACACCATGCTGAACAAACTTCGCCTTCGCCGCCAAGCTGAGACCGTGATGGGTCATCGCTTGGAAGAGCCTCGACTCACATTGGTGTTTGTGCTGTGGGTGTTTGTGTACGTGGGTTTGCCCCTGCTGGCCGTCAGCAGCGTGGTGGATTTGCTCATTCAGCAAATCACGGGCAACTGCACCGGTTTTTGGTGCTGGTTTTAAACACTGAGCCATCGTAGTTCGCACGGCCTCAGCGGGGCACGCTGCATGGCCCTGTGATGTTGATCCGCACTTTTTTGCCCATGTAGGTGGTGTCGTGATAAGCGGTCACGATCACGGTGGCCTGCTCAATGCGAATCTCTGACTCCGCGCCTGTGACCTTGTGCTTGCGAAACGCACCCATTTCTTTGGCGGTGGTTAAGTTTTTGCCTGTGAACTCTTCCGTGGCCAAGCTGTTGGCAATCAACAGATACGGCTCGGGACCATTCATCTTCAAGAAAATGTTTTTGCCCAAAGATTGAATTTCAATCACCACTTTTTGCGGTTTGATCTTCACGTCTTCCATCGCCGGAATGGAGGCTTCCACCTCACATGGCATTTTGAAAGTCTGAGCAAACGCGGGCGCTGCAAAAACAGCGACACACCAGAGCGTGGCGCGCATCAAGCGGATGAGGTTCATGGTCATAGCTCCCATTCTAAGAAGGCTCTGAAGACGCCTCGGTCTTGCGGTGCGCCACACGTTGAGCGCGGTAAATGCCTGAATGGCCTGAGCACACATAGCTCATCACACAGGCCAACGCTGCAAACACGCCGATCTCTGCACCAAACAACTCCATCGCCATCAAGGTCGAGGCAATCGGCGTGTTAGCAGCACCTGCAAACACCGCCACAAAACCTACGGCGGCCAGCAAAGCAAACGGCACATCCAACAACGGTGCTAAGGCATTGCCCAAGGTTGCTCCGATGTAGAACAAAGGCGTCACTTCGCCCCCCTTAAATCCCGAACCCAGCGAAGCAATGGTGAACACCATCTTGCCCACAAAGTCTGTGGGCGCAAGGGGATGCGCAAACGCCTCCACCATCACAGGAATGCCCAAACCGATGTAACGGTCAAAGCTGCCCCACATCACCACAGCGGCAATCACAGCACCACCCAACAAGGGGCGCAGCGGTGCGTAGCTGATGTGTTTTTTCATCACACCACTCAATGCGTGTGTGCCATCCGCAAACAACTTGCCAATCAAGCCAAACACCGCACCAGCCACCACCATGGCAGCCAGCAACCAAGCTGTGATTTGCGGAATCAACCCTAGTTCGTACTGCGTGTGCTGCACGCCCCACAGCAAGCCCACTTGATCAGCCACGATCGCTGCAATCACACAAGGCAACAAAGCATCGAGGCGCATGCGCCCAATCGCCAACACTTCCAGCGCGAACACCGCGCCTGCCAAGGGCGTGCCAAACACAGAAGCAAAGCCTGCGCTGATACCCGCCATCAACACCATGCGGCGGTCCACATGGTTGAGCTTGAAAAAATGTGTGAGCTGGTCGGCCAATGCGCCGCCCATTTGCACAGCCGTACCTTCCCGACCCACCGATGCGCCAAACAAATGAGAGATGACCGTGCCACCCAACACAAACGGGGCCATGCGCAAAGGCACCACTTTTTTAGGATCGTGAATTTCGTCAATCAACAAGTTGTTGCCAGCTTCAACCTGCTGGCCAAACTTGAGGTACAGCCAACCCACGATGAAGCCCGCCACAGGCAATCCACAAATCAACCAACGATTGGCTTCGCGAGTTTGAGTGGCCCAATCGAGCGAGAGGAGAAAAAGGGCGGAGGCTGAGCCAGCCAAGGCAGCCACCAGCGTCGCCAAAGCAACCCACTTCGCTACGTAGCGCAAGAGGTCTAGCTTGGAAGATTGCTCAAGATGTGGCATCTGTCGCCCCGTAAGACTGACAACCGAATATGAAAAAAGCCGTTCGCTGACGAACGGCTTTTTAAGGTGCTTTTTGGGCTTGGCGGAGAAGGAGGGATTCGAACCCTCGGTAGGGTCGCCCCTACGCTTGATTTCGAGTCAAGTACATTCGACCACTCTGCCACTTCTCCTGATTCGGTGTCGTTTGTCGAAGCCGCAATTCTATCAGGGGCGACGTGCGCCAGCGCCGCCCAAAGGTTGCACCACCACGCCTGTGTTGGCGGGTGTGCCAGAGGTACCGCCCACAGGACTGATGAGCATTGAAACAACGCAAACACCGTTGAACAACGAAGCATCATCAAGCTCAATAGTGGCTGAACGATCGCCACGCATGAACACCAGCAAGCTGCGTTTGCCACGCACAGACGAAATCAAAGACCAACCTTGACGGGGCATTTGTTCGGCAAAGAAGTTGTAGGTGGTGGTGCCGTCGTTGGGTACTTCAAACACGGCGCGACCTAACCAGCCATCGCCCACACCAAAAATGAGTGACTCACCCGTACGCAATTTGGTGCCCACTGGCAAAGGCATGCGACCGAGTTGCTCCATGGTCGGACGTTGTGCGTTGTCGCTGTTCGGACCTGCATCAGGATTGGTCACCGTGCCGCAAGCGGTCAAGAACACAGCACACAACAGAACAAACACATATTTCACAGCTAGATCCTTTTCAGTTTTGACAACTGTATCAGGCTCGCAGTTCGGCCACGCCGCCCATGTAGGGACGCAGCGCTTCTGGCACGCGGATGCTGCCATCGGCTTGTTGGTAGTTCTCCAGCACGGCCACCAAAGTGCGGCCCACAGCGAGGCCAGAACCGTTCAAGGTGTGCACGAGCTCGTTCTTGCCTTGGGCGTTTTTGTAACGCGCTTGCAAGCGACGGGCTTGGAAGGCTTCGCAGTTCGACACCGAGCTGATTTCACGGTAGGTGTTTTGTGCAGGCAGCCACACTTCGAGGTCGTGGGTTTTGGTCGCACCAAAACCCATATCACCCGTGCAGAGCAACATCACGCGGTAAGGCAAGCCAAGTTTTTGCAACACAGCTTCAGCGTGGCCTGTCATTTCTTCCAAGGTCTCGTAGCTCTTGTCGGGGTGCACGATTTGCACCATCTCGACTTTGTCGAACTGGTGTTGGCGAATCAAACCGCGTGTATCGCGGCCAGCACTACCTGCCTCGGAGCGGAAGCAAGGTGTGTGTGCGGTGAGCTTGATGGGCAACTCGTTTTCGGCCACGACCACGTCGCGCACGAAGTTGGTCAACGGCACTTCGCTGGTGGGGATGAGGTAGAGCGCCGTGCTTTCGCTGGTGGCTTCGCCTTCTTGGCCGCCCTTCTTGGCGGCAAACAAGTCTTCTTCAAACTTGGGCAACTGACCTGTGCCTTTGAGGCTGTCGGCGTTCACGATGTAAGGCGTGTAGCACTCGGTGTAACCGTGTTCTTGGGTTTGCACATCGAGCATGAACTGCGCAAGGGCGCGGTGCATGCGGGCAATTTGGCCCTTCATCACCGTGAAACGTGAGCCAGAGAGCTTGACGCCCATCTCGAAATCAAGGCCCAAAGGCTCGCCTAAATCCACATGGTCTTTGGGCTCAAAGCCCAAAGGCGCGGGCTCAGTGCCCGTAGGGCTCCAGCTGCGCAGCACCACGTTGCCATGTTCGTCTTCACCCGCAGGCACGCTGTCGTGTGGCAGGTTGGGTACGGCGAGCAACAAGGTTTGCAGCTCGGCTTGCAACGCATCCAAGCGCACAGCCGAGGTGTCGAGTTCAGTTTTGATGTCGGCCACTTGCGCCATCACACCATCGGCACTCTCGCCTTTGGCTTTGAGCATGCCGATTTGTTTTGACAAGGCATTGCGGCTGGCTTGCAACTCTTCCGTGCGAGTCTGCAAGGTTTTGCGCTCAGCCTCTAAAGCTTGGTACGCCTCCACATTCAAGAACGCTTGTGGGTTCTTGCGAGTTTCGAGTTTGGCAATGACGCTGGGCAGATCGCGGCGCAGTTGGTTGATATCGAGCATTGATTTCAGTCCTTTTATTTCAGTCCCTTGGGCAAGGGAAACTTGATGGTTTCTTCCACACCATCGAGGGTTCGTACAGACACGGCGCCCAAGGCGCGCATGCGGGCAATGACTTGTTGCACCAAGATGTCGGGGGCCGAGGCTCCGGCGGTCAGGCCCACGCGGGTCACGCCAGCGAACCATTCTTCTTTGAGTTCGTCCGCGTTATCAATCATGTAGCTTTGCGCGCCGGAGCGTTGTGCCACATCGCGCAAGCGGTTGCTGTTGGAACTGGTGGGGCTGCCCACCACGATGACCAATTCAACTTCGTTGCTCAACACCTTCACCGCATCTTGGCGGTTTTGGGTGGCGTAGCAAATGTCTTGCATCTTGGGTTTGCGAATATTCGGGAAGCGTGCCACCACCGCTTCGGTAATGAGTGCCGCATCGTCCACGCTGAGTGTGGTTTGCGTGACCACGGCCAAGCGTTCGGTTTGTTTGGGCTGCACATGGGCCACATCGGCCACGTCTTCCACCAGGTAAATGCCATCGAGCAATTGGCCCATCGTGCCTTCGACTTCGGGGTGACCTTTGTGGCCAATCATGATGAACTCGAAGCCTTCTTTGTGCAGCTTGGCCACTTCGACGTGCACCTTGGTCACGAGTGGGCAAGTGGCATCAAACACCTGAAAGCCTCGGCGCGCAGCCTCTTCTTCCACCGACTTGGGCACGCCGTGGGCGCTGAACACCAGCGTAGCGCCTGGGGGCACATCGGCCAAATCTTCGATGAAGATCGCGCCACGGTTTTTGAGGTCGGCCACCACAAAGGTGTTGTGCACGATTTCATGGCGCACATACACAGGCGCGCCAAACTTTTCTAGCGCACGGTCCACGATGTCGATGGCACGGTCCACGCCCGCGCAAAAACCACGGGGTGCTGCTAGGACGATTTCTTGCAGTTGCTTGCTCATGTGTGTTTACAAAACGCCAATGACTTGCACTTCAAACGTCACAGGCTGGTTGGCCAGTGGATGATTGAAGTCAAACAACACGGCGTCATCGCTCACTTGTTGAATAGCACCGGCGAACGCCCCCTTACCCGTGGGCGCAGGAAACTGAACCACATCACCCACGTTGTATTGCTCGTCGGGGTCACCAAATTCTTTGAGCAAGCTCTTGCTCACCCACTGCTGCATGTCGGGGTTGCGCTCGCCAAAGGCCTCGCCCGCAGCCAGCTCAAACGTGGTGTGCGTACCTTCGACCAAACCCAACAAATGCTGTTCCAGCGCAGGCGACAACTCACCCGAGCCCAGCGAAAGCGTGGCGGGTTTGTCGTTGAACGTGTTGATCACGTCGCCTTGCGGTCCCGAAAGCCGATAGTGCAGCGTTAAAAAAGAATCGGGGCCAATGGTAGGGTGAGCGTTGGATGCAGTCATAGGACTCTCAGTGTTAGACCGCCTATTGTAGAAAGCTCTCGCTATGGACCGAATGCCCGAACCCATGACCATTGCCCAGCTCCCCGCCGAGATGCGTCCGCGCGAAAAACTGCTCAAACACGGGGCCTCAGCATTGACCGACACCGAGCTGCTGGCCCTCTTCCTGCGCACCGGCATCAAGGGCAAAAGCGTGTTTGTGATGGCCCAAGAGCTTCTAGACCGTTTCAAGGGCTTTGCGGGCCTCATTCACGCCAGTGCAGCCGAGCTCAAAACCTGCAAAGGCATGGGCGGCGACGCCAAGCGCTCGCAACTGGTGGCCGTGCTCGAGATGGCGCGCCGCGCACTGACCCAACAATTAACTGAAACCACGGTGATGAATTCGCCCAATGCGGTGAAACAATACCTCCAGCTTGAACTGGCCCAACTCAAACACGAGGTATTTGCAGTTTTGTTTCTCGATGCCCACAACCGACTGTTGTCGTACCAGCCCATGTTTCGTGGCTCGTTGTCGCAAACCATGGTGTACCCACGCGAAGTGGCCAAGACTGCCCTCGCCTTGGGTGCAGACGGCGTGGTGCTGGCCCACAACCATCCGGGCGGCACGGTCAAACCTTCACAAGCCGACATGAAACTCACCCGCACCTTACAAGAAGCCTTGGCTCTCATTGACGTGACCGTGCGCGACCACATCATCGTGGCGCAAGGCAAGTATTTGTCGATGGCCGAAGAGGGGCTGCTGTGAAAGCTAAATCTCTGCAAGACTTGGGCGCGATTCGCAAGCAAGTCAACGATGCGACATTGGCCGCCGCTGCGGCCGAAGAAGCCCGCAAAGAAGCCGAGCGACGCGCAGAGGCAGAACGCAACTTATTCACCCACGCTGTCGGCAACGTCAAACCCATTGCCGCCAAAGCGCGAGTGCTCATCACACCACAAAGACCGGCTGCACGCCCGCTACAACAAACACTGGACGACCAAGCAGCGCTCGTTGAGAGCATGAGCGACGAGTTCGATGTGAGCACCTTGCTCGATGTGGACGATCAACTCAGCTTCAGACGCCCAGGCATTGGGACCGACGTGACACGCAAGCTGCGCAAAGGCGAATGGGCCATGCAAGGCCAGCTCGACCTGCACGGTTTTCGCAGCGACGAAGCCCGCGAAGCGCTAGGCCAATTTGTGCGCGACGCCAAACGCATGGGCTGGCGATGCGTGCGTGTGGTGCACGGCAAGGGCTTAGGCTCACCCGGCAAAGAGCCAGTGCTGAAGAGCAAAGTGCAACGCTGGTTGGTGCAAAAAAACGAAGTGCTGGCCTTTGTGCAGGCCAAGCCTTCGGATGGGGGTGCGGGAGCGTTGGTGGTGTTGCTCGGGCCGAGCAACCTCTAAACACGCTAAGACTTAAACGCCTTTGTTGCGCATCCAATCAGCGGTCTGGAAAAAGCTGGCTTTCAAACGCGTACGCAAATCTTCAGGCACACCTGTTTCACCCATGGCTTGGTCCATGCACGCCACCCATTGGTCGCGCTCTTTGATACCGATGGAGAACGGCATGTGACGCATACGCAGGCGAGGATGACCATGCTTTTCAATGTAGTAATCAGGCCCGCCCAACCAGCCACACAAGAACATGAACAAACGTTCACGCGCGTTGGCCAGTTCTGGACCGTGGGCTTGGCGCAGCTCTAGGTAGCTGGGCTCTAAATCCATCAAGTCGTAAAAACGATCAACCAACAGCTTCACGCGTGCTTCGCCGCCGATCCATTCAAACGGTGTGTCAAAAGGTGGTTTTTCTTCGATGTGCATGGGGTTGATTGTCGCGCGAAGGGATTAAGACAAGGTCAAGTGCTTGGCAGCTTCGCGCACTGTCAAACCCGATAGCGTGGTGCGTTGCTGCACCAAGAAATCAGTCACCGCTTGGGGGTTCCACCTCGCATAGTCGCGCAGCGCCCAGCCGATGGCTTTGCGAATGAAAAATTCTTTCTCATCCGCCAGTTGTGTTGCATAGCCAAACAAGCGCGTGGTGTCTGTGTCTAAGCGCCAGCCCAGCTGGTGCAGCATGGCCGAGCGGCGCACCCAATGGCTGGGGTGTTTCAACCACACATCCATCGCTACGGCTGCATTAGGTTTTTGCTGCACCGCTGCGTGCATCACGTCGGCGATGACAGCACTCAAGCCATCAACCGTTTCCCACCATGGGTCTCGCAGCAGCAAGGCTTGCAAAGCGGGTAAGTCGTTCACGTTCAGCAATGCGCTATGTTTGCGCAGCAGGTCCACGGCGGTGTAGCGGTATTCACGCTGCGGTTTTTGCCACAGTAATTCAGCAGCGGCCAGCAAATCATCTGCGCTTTGCCATTGCACTTTGCCAATGTCTTTCACCGCTTTGCGGCGCACAGGTGCGGGCAAACCTAAGAACTCGAATTGATCGAGCAAATAGGCTTTCATTGGTTCAGCTTTAGATGCATCGGCCAAAGGTGTGAAGGCGCGCTGCACCGCCAGCACAAACTGCTTGGGCGTCATCGTCACCACACTCATGTGGCCTGTCGCAAGGTTTGCACCACGGGGCGACGCAGCACATCACGTAAGCCCCACCACCCCGCAGCCAACGCCAACATCGCGCCGACGATGGCCCCCAGCAAAGGCACCCACGGGCTCGCTGTCCATTCAAACTCAAACGCAAATCGGGCCAAGCCCCACCCCATGAGCATCGCCACACAAGTGGCCAACAAACCAGCCAATGCCCCAATACCTGCCAACTCAGCGCGTTGGACATTGGCCAGCAGCTGGTTAGATGCACCGAGGGCACGCAACACAGCGTACTCACGCGCACGCTCTTCGCGTGTGGCGGTCACTGCCGCAAACAACACCACCAAGCCAGCCGCGAGGGTGAACAAAAACAAAAACTCGACGGCACTCACCACTTGCCCCAGCACCGCTTGCACTTGGTTCAAGCTTGCGCCCATATCGACGTTGGTGATGTTGGGGAAGCGTTGAATGAGCTGATTGTCAAAGCTAGGTGATGAGTTAACTGACTGACGTTGCGGCGCACGAAACGCGGCAATGTAAGTGGTGGGCACGTCAAAGCCTGCACCTGTGACCATGCGGCTGACGGGGTACATCACAAAGAAGTTAGCGCGCATGGAAGCCCAGTCCACACGTCGCACAGATGTGATGCGCGCTTCGTGCAACACACCTGCCATGTCAAAGCGCAAGGTGTCGCCCAGCTTGAGCTTCAAGGTTTTGGCAATGCCTTCTTCAATGCTCAGACCATCGGCCTCTTCGGCTTGCCATGCACCCGCCACCACTTTGTTGTGTTCGGGCTGATCGGCACTGAAGGACACATTGAACTCGCGGTCTACCAAACGCTGTGCGCGTTCTTCGGTGTAGCTGTCGGGCGTAACAGTCACATCGTTCACAGCGACCAAGCGCGCGCGAATCATGGGGTACCAGTCGAGCTTGCTCACCCCTGCTTCGCGCAAGGTTTGTAAAAACGGCTCAGCTTGTGTGGGTTGGATGTTGATGACAAATCGGTTGGGCGCATTCACCGGCGTGGCATTGCGCCAGCTGCTGATGAGATCGGTGCGCAGCAACACCAGCAAAGCCAAAGCCAACAGACCGACGGCCAACGCACTCACCTGCACCATGGCATACACAGGGCGTGCGCTGATCTGACGCGTGGCCAGCATGAGCCACGGCGGCGCACTGCCCTCCACGACGGTGCGACGCAACACGTACACCGCCAACCAAGCCATGCCTGCAAACAACAACACCGCCCCCGCAAAACCACCCACCACCATGAGGCCGAGTTTCAAGTCGCGACTCACCGCAATGAGCAAGACCGCAAAACCTATCAGACCCAAGGCCCACACGCTGATCGTGGTGGCTTTGAGCTCACCCACATCGCGGCGCATCACACGCAGCGCAGGCACGCTGGCGAGTTGCAGCACAGGTGGCAAACCAAACGCCAAGAGCAAGGTCAGGCCCGTACCCAAGCCGTACACCACTGGCCACACGCTGGGCGCAGGCAAAGCGGTGTCCACCAAACCTTTGAGCAGCGCCACAAACACCAAGTGCACGGCATAGCCCAAGGCCAAACCCAACACGCTGGCAAAGCTGCCCACCCACACAAACTCAGCGGTGTATGACAAAGCAATGTGACGTTGGCTCAAACCCAACACACGCAACATGGCGCAGTCGTCCAAATGACGGGCGGCAAATGCGCGCGCAGCCAAAGCCACCGCAACCGCACTGAGCAAGGCAGCCAGCAAAGCCACGAGGTTTAAGAACTTGCCCGCACGGTCCAAGGTTTGGCGCATTTCGGGGCGGCCTGCTTCGAGCGACTCCACACGCACGCCGCGCACCTCGGGTTTTTTACTTTCGATCTCGGCCCACGCCAAAAAGTTTTTCGTGGCGTTGTCTGCGCCCACCACGGCATAACGCCAGGTCACACGGCTGGCGGGTTGAATCAAGGCAGTGGCTTCTAAGTCAGCGCTGTTCATCAACACACGCGGCGCAAAGTTCATGAAGCCAGCACCACGGTCTGGTTCGTGCACCAACACACGGCTGATGCGCAAGCGGCTGTTGCCGAGCAACACGCTGTCGCCCACATCGAGGCCCAAAGCTTTTAAACCAGCGGCCTCTAGCCACACCTCGCCAGTGACAGGAATGGATGAGGTTTTTTCAAAGGCAGCATTGCTCTCGCTGCCCGTGTTGTCACTGCTCAGTGCAAGTTGGGCTTGTGCCAAGCTACTGGCTACCTTGAGTTCACCGCGCAGCGGGTAGCCGGCCTCCACCGCTTTGAGGGCCACCAATCGGCTGTTGCTCTCGGCACCGCTTTGCGATTGGCCACGCGCCATGGTGGGAAAGCTCAAGGTTGTCACGCCTTGCAGCCCATCGGCTTTGGCGCGTTGCATGATGTGTGCGGGTGTGGCTTGGTCACTCACCACCACCACATCGCCACCCAAAAGTTGACGCGCATCGCGTTGCAAGCCGCCATTCAAACGATCGGCCAAAAAACTCACCGAGCTGAGTGCGGCCACACCTAGCGCGACGGCCACCACCAACAAGCGCAGCTCGCCTGCGCGAGCGTCACGCCACAGCGTGCGCCAGGCTTGCTTCCACCACGTCACGCCCGCGCTCATATGCCTGCCACCTTCTGCACACCACCTACAGCCAACGATGGGTCTAGCTGCAAGCGCTCAGGTGAGGTGTAGCAAAGAAAGTGTTTATTGGTCGCGCGGCCGATGGTGCACAGTTGCAAGCGTGTGGCCACGTCGTAGCCCATTTGCGTGATGCCGCTGCGCGACACCACCACCGCTACGCCCATTTGGGCGGACTTCATCACCATCTCGCTGGTCAAGCGACCGGTGGTGTAAAAAATTGAATCGGCATTAGCCGTGACGCCGTTCATCCACATCCATCCTGCGATGGTGTCGATGGCGTTGTGGCGGCCCACGTCTTCTACAAAAATTTGCATCTGCTCACCACAAAACAACGCGCAACCATGGACTGAGCCTGCAGATTTGTAAGTGGTCTCTTGCAAGCGAATGGCGTTGAGGACTGCATATAGCCGCGCTTGGCTGATGCGTGCATCGGGCAATGCCAAGGTATCAATCTCGGCCATCAAATCGCCAAACACACTGCCCTGCCCACAGCCGGTGGTGACCACACGCTTTTCGGTGCGAGCCGCAATGTCGGCAATGCCATGTCGGGTTTTGACGGCTGCCACGCCTGCACCGTCTTCGCCAGCCTCCCAATCGACTGTGATGGATTCGACCTCGCTCACATCGCACACCAAACGTTGGTTACGCAAATAGCCCAACACCAGCAACTCAGGGTGCGCGCCCAAAGTCATGAGGGTGACGATTTCTCGTTTGTCCACATAGACCGTCAATGCACGTTCGGCGGGAATGGACACCTGCTCGCGCACACCGTGCTCGTTGACCACCTCGATGTGTCGGGTGAGTTCGGCTTGGGCTTGGGTGAGGTGCGGCAGCACAGAAGAATCTAAGGACATAAGCTGAGTAGGCTACAACAAAAAGGGCCGCCACCTTTCGGTGCGGCCCGATGGACAGCAATGCTGTGGGTTTACTTTTTAGCAGGTGCTGCAGGGGCGGTAGCTTTTGCTGGGGCGGCAGCCACAGCGGGAGCAGATGCAGCGGCAGCTGGTGCAGAAGCTGCAGCCTCTGGTGGGGTGTAAACAAACTTACCAGGGTCAGCGCAAGGTGGCGTAGCCTCTGGCTTGCCCGCTTTGGCCTTGTTGGTCTTTTGCACATGGGCTGCCACTTTGTCTTGCGACTTGCACAGCAAGTAAGCATCCACCTTGGCTGTGTGCGCTGTTTTAGCCTTGGCTTCGTCGGCCTTGGCTTTGGCCTCATCGCTGAGGGGAGGCAGTTTGGCAAAGGCCGTGGCACTGACAGCGGCCAAGATCAATGCGAAGAGTGCTTTGTTCATTGTTGTTCTCCTGTTCAGCGCATCAAGCGTGCGCCGTATTGCCCGAAGCTTCTTCGGAGCGGTGGGCTGGAATCTTGCCGGCCTTGATGTCGTCGTGCCAAAGCTCGTGATGCTCTTTGGCCCAAGTCTCATCCACATAGCCAGTCTTCATGGCTTTGTACGCACCTTCCATGCCGATGGTGCCCATGTAGATGTGTCCCATGAACATGACCATCATCAAAACGGTGGCCACGGCGTGAACCATGTGTGCGATTTGCATCGTGCCACGTTCATAAACAAGGAAAGGAATGACTTTGTCGAGCACCAAGCCAGACGCCACCACCAACAAACCTAGTCCAAACACGCCAGCCCAAAACACCACCTTCTCACCCGCATTGAAGCGGTGTGAAGGCACCTCTTGGCCGCTGAGCAAACCGCCACCTTTGAGAATCCAAGTGATGTCTTCTTTGCTAGGCAAGTTGTCTTTCACAAACGTCACGAACACGATGGTCAGTGACACCGCAAACAAGGGGCCTGCAAAGTTGTGCGCGTTTTTCAGCAAGTAAGTGATCCAACCAAACAGCGTGTCACCGATGATGGGTTGAATGATGAATTTGCCAAAAGCCATGGTCAGGCCAGACAGCGCCAACACCACAAAAGCAATGGCGTTGGCCCAATGGGCAGAGCGCTCAAACGGTGTGAAGCGTTCGATCTCCACGCCGGTGGGCGCGCCATGCATCATGATCATGCCCTTGCGCCAGTAGAACAAGGCAATCGCGCCGAAGACGATCAACAACAAAGAACCACCGTAAGGAATGATCCAGTTGTTGCGCACTTGACGCCAAGCTTCACCACCGTTGGTCAGACGTGAACCGGGGTATTGCACGAAGGGTTGAATGAGCACGCCAGCTTCTGGGGCTTGTGACTTGGGCAGGCTGCTGTAGCCTTCCACGCCCTTGCCCACATCGCGCCACATCGGTGCGTTGTTGCCAGGCTGGACCTTGCCACGTTCGCCGTTGGTTTGCTCGGCATAGCCGGGTGAATCGCTGGCGTCAGGCTTGACGTCTTGAATGTTGACGCTTTTGACAGCCGGAGCTGCCGAAGGCGCTTTGTCTTGCGCAACAGCGGACAGTGCGAACACCATCAACGCTGCACACAACACCGATTGAAAAGAGCGGTACATGATGTGCCCCTTGGTTTACGGTGCGCGACTGTGGTCGTTCATGCCGTATTGGCCGCGAGCACGCAGGTGTTGCTCCCAGCTGTTTTTGTCACCTGCTGTCCAACCGGGTTGCACAAAGTGGTTTTCAGCGCCGCTGTAGGCGGTGGCATCTTTTTTAGTGCCGAGGTTTTGGGCTTTCTCACCGCAAGCGGTGAGAGCGGCCACGCTCAACACGATGAGTGACATGCGTTGCATCATTTTTTCACCCCTTCCACTTTGGCGGGCGCTTGGCCTGCTTGCTTAGAGCCATAAGCCGTGCCCCAGCCCCACACTTCAGCACCCTTGTTGCGCTTGACCACGCGGTTGCGGAAGATGTCGGCCACCACATCGCCGTCACCAGCAAGCAAGGCTTTGGTCGAACACATTTCGGCACAAGCAGGCAACTTGCCTTCGGCCAAACGATTGCGACCGTATTTCTCAAACTCAGCTTCGCTGCCGTTGGCTTCTGGACCACCCGCGCAGAAGGTGCACTTGTCCATCTTGCCGCGTACACCAAAGGTGCCTTGGCTTGGGAACTGAGGTGCGCCAAATGGGCAAGCGTATGAGCAGTAACCGCAGCCAATGCAAATGTCTTTGTCGTGCAAGACCACGCCTTCGTCGGTCTTGTAAAAGCAGTTCACAGGGCAAACGGCCATACAAGGCGCGTCTGAACAATGCATACACGCGACAGAGATAGATTTCTCGCCGGGGACGCCGTCGTTCAGAGTGACCACACGTCGGCGGTTCACACCCCATGGGACTTCGTGTTCGTTTTTACAAGCGGTGACGCAACCGTTGCACTCGATGCAACGCTCAGCGTCACAGATAAATTTCATGCGTGCCATTTAGTTTCTCCTTAGGCGCGTTCGATGTTGCAAACGGTGGTTTTGGTTTCTTGCATCATGGTGACGCTGTCATAACCATACGTGGTGGCCGTGTTGACCGCCTCACCGCGCACGATGGGCGCAGCACCTTTGGGGTAGTACTTGAGCATGTCTTCACCTTGCCAGCGGCCAGAGAAGTGGAAGGGCATCCAAACGGTGCCTGTGTCCACACGCTCGGTCACCAAGGCTTGCACGTTCAAACGTGCACCGGTGGGGCTCTTCAACCACACGCGCTCGCCGTTGCGAATGCCACGGTCCGCTGCTGTTTTGGGGTTGATTTCCACAAACGCTTCTTGTTGCAACTCGGCCAGCCATGGGTTGGAACGGGTTTCTTCGCCGCCACCTTCGTACTCGACCAAACGGCCCGAGGTGAGGATGAGCGGGAACTTCTCGTGCACCTTGTCGGCGATGTTTTTGTCTTGCACGGTTTTGTACAAGGTGGGCAGACGCCAGAACGCTTTCTTGTCAGCGTGCGTGGGGTACTTTTCCATCAAGTCAGGACGTGTGCCATACAAAGGCTCGCGGTGTTGTGGGATGGGGTCTGGGAAATTCCACACCACGGCACGTGCTTTGGCGTTACCGAAAGGATGGCAACCGTGGTTTTGCATGAAGACACGCATCATGCCGCCCGAGTTGTCAGTCTTCCAGTTCTTGCCTTCGGCCAATGCTTTTTCTGCATCGGTGAGTTCATCCCACCAGCCGAGTTTCTTGAGCAACACGTGGTCGAGTTCGGGGTAGCCTGTGGTGATGTCGGCACCTTTGGAATGCGAGCCATCTTCGGCCAACAGGTTCTTGCCATCTTTCTCGACACCGAAGTTAGCGCGGAAGTTACCGCCGCCGTCCATGACGTGCTTCGAGGTGTCATACAGGTTGGGCGAGCCTGGGTGCTTGAGTTCGGGCGTGCCGTAGCAAGGCCATGGCAAGCCGAAGTAGTCGCCACCAAAGTCGTAACCGGTTTCTTTGTCTTTGCCGCCTTTGGACTTGAGGGTCTTGACGTCAAACAAATGCATGTTGCGCATGTGCGCTTTCAAGCGCTCTGGGCTTTGGCCGGTATAGCCAATGGTCCAAACCGACTTGTTGATTTCGCGCAAGATGTCTTCGACCATGGGTTCGTCCATGCCTTTGACTTTTTGCAGCTTGTAGTTCTTGACCAACTCTGGGCCGAAGCCGAGCTTTTGTGCCAGTTGATACATGATCATGTGGTCAGAGCGGCTCTCCCACAACGGCTCAATCACCTTCTCACGCCACTGCAACGAACGGTTTGATGCGGTGCAAGAACCGCTGGTTTCAAACTGGGTCGCAGCGGGCAACAGGTACACCGCACGGTTGGGGTTGAGGTCTTCGGCTTTGCCGGGCATCGCAGCCATGGCAGCTGTGGCAGATGGGTAGGGATCAACCACCACCAACAAGTCGAGCTTGTCCATGGCGCGCTTCATTTCCAAACCACGGGTTTGTGAGTTGGGTGCATGGCCCCAATAGAACACGGCCTTGAGGTTGCTGTCTTGGTCGATGAGGTCGTTCTTTTCCAACACACCGTCAATCCAACGTGACACGGTCATGCCGGGCTTGCTCATCATGCCGGGGTTGGCAAAGCGACCTTTGAGCCAATCAAACTCAACACCCCACGCCTTGGCGAAGTGCTTCCATGCGCCTTCGACGATGCCGTAGTAGCCAGGCAATGAATCGGGGTTAGGCCCCACGTCAGTGGCGCCTTGCACGTTGTCATGGCCACGGAAGATGTTGGTACCACCGCCGGATTTACCAATGTTGCCCAATGCCAGCTGCAAGATACAAGAGGCACGCACGATGGCGTTACCAATGGTGTGCTGGGTTTGGCCCATACACCACACGATGGTGCCAGGGTTGTTCTCGTGCAGCATGGTGGCTACTTTGAGCAACTGATCAGGCGTGACACCACAGACTTCTTCCACCTTCTCAGGTGTCCACTTGTCCATGACTTCTTCTTTGACCTTGTCCATGCCGAACACGCGGTCGTTGATGTATTTTTTGTCTTCCCAGCCGTTCTTGAAGATGATGTGCAAAAGGCCAAACAAGAAAGCGATGTCTGAGCCTGAGCGGATGCGCACGTACTCGTCAGCCTTGGCCGCGGTGCGTGTGAACCGTGGGTCGACCACGATCATCTTGCAGCCGTTTTCTTTGGCGTGCAGCATATGCAACATCGACACAGGGTGAGCTTCAGCTGCGTTAGAACCGATGTACATCGCGACCTTGCTGTTTTGCATGTCGTTGTACGAGTTGGTCATCGCGCCATAACCCCAAGTGTTTGACACACCAGCCACGGTGGTGGAGTGACAGATACGGGCTTGATGGTCGCAGTTGTTGGAGCCAAAGTAGCTCACAAACTTGCGCAGCAAATAAGACTGTTCATTGTTGTGCTTGGAAGAGCCAATCCAGTACACGCTGTCTGGGCCGGAAGTCTTGCGCAAGTCGAGCAACTTAGCGCTGATTTCGTCCAATGCTGTGTCCCAGCTGATGCGCTCGTACTTGCCGTTGACCAGCTTCATGGGGTAACGCAAGCGGAACTCGCCGTGGCCGTGCTCACGCAAGGCGGCACCTTTGGCGCAATGTGCGCCGAGGTTGATAGGGGAATCAAATACCGCTTCTTGGCGCACCCACACACCGTTTTCAACCACGGCATCTACTGCACAGCCGACAGAACAGTGGGTACACACGGTGCGCTTGACTTCAATCTTGCCTGCACCATTGTTTGCCATGGAGCCTGATGCATTGGCTTTCTTGACCAAACTCAGCTGTGTAGCAGCCAAGCCCACGCCAATGCCCAGACCTGAGCGGCGCAAAAAGCCACGGCGATCAAGCGTCGGCAAAGCCTGTGACAGCCCTCGCTGCAAACGGCCTACAAAAGCAGAGCTGCCAGTGGTGCTGGCGGCTGAATCGGTTTTACGGGTCAACAACATGTGTGGCTCCTTCAGACGCGGGTGGTCTGGTAGTAACGCTTGACGTGTTCGCTCAAGCTGTAGCCGCCACCGTTTTCAGGCGCGGGAGGGAGTTTGTTCAGTTCAGCAGAGGGGGTGCTGAGGCCGGGCACGGCGTTCACAGCAGCAGCGGCTGCGCCTGCTGCGGCAGCACCCATAAAAAAGCCACGACGCGATGGAGTCGCTTGTTCGGTGGTTTGTTCTTTTTTCATTGTTAGCTCCTCGTTGGATGTGCTTATGCACAACTTTGCATACTGTACCAATGATGTGGATTTGTCCACTACGTAATAACGTCAGTCCCTAGAAAAATCGGGGCAATATCGTCAGGGGTAAGACGCGACTGTCGCGCACGCGTCACACACACCCATCAAAAGAAGAAAGAAGTCGCTTCCCGCTTAGGCCAACATATCAAAACCTTGGGCCTCAACGCTGACGAATGCACGCGTCAACTCAGCAAGCGCAGCATAAAAGCGTGCACGGGGCGTGGCCTGAACGGCATCGCAAAACGCAGGCAACCAAGTTTGGACATGGGCAGAGAAAAACTTGGCTTGCTGGGTCAGGTTAGACACCGCCACATCGTCGCCCGCCACCAAAAAACGCATGACTTCGAACACATAAGACACATGGTCTTCGGTCTCAGACATGGTGGCATCGTCACGCCCCAAACCCAAGGCTGCCAAGTCGGTGCGCAGCTGGGCCAGAGGTTTTTCGTTCAAGAAGCCGGTCAAAAAGTGCGAGGCATACACATACACCTCGGGCTTGCCAACACCACCAAACAAGGTGTGGTGTTCGTTTTGAATGCTCGCGTCGTCCATGTCACGGGCCACGCCCACCAACTGACGCCATGGCTCTTCGAGAAAACCACCCGAAGTAGGCGCGTCGGTAGCGGCCACACGCAACTGCGCCAGCAGCTCAGGACGAGCAGGTGCATAGAACAACTCAGAAATCAAACCGTACAGCTCGGCACGTGCGGTTTCTTCATCGAGGGCTGAGGACAAATGGAGGTCAGTCATAGAAATAGTCAGACGATTTTTTGCTCGTCGCCGGCAGAGTAAATGTCAATCACGCGGCAGTCGCCACACATTTTGAGGCGTTGGAGCGCCTCGCCTTGGAACATCGAGTGACCGGCCAATTTGCCAATCATGGCCTCGATGCCTTTGAGCGTGCCAAAGGGTTTGCCACAGCGCACGCAGCCGTAGGGCTGGGTTTCGTTGAGCACACGCACCTCTTTGCGTTGCGGCGTGAGCAACAAACGTGGCACAAGGTTGAGCGCTTTTTCGGGGCAAGTGCTGACGCACAAGCCGCACTGCACACAGTTCTTTTCAAAGAAGCGCAACTGGGGTGACGCTTGGTTGTCTTGCAGCGCATTGGCAGGGCAAGCGCTGACACAGCTCATGCACAAGGTGCAGCTGTCTTTGTTGACCTCAACCGTGCCAAATGGCGAACCATCTTTGGGCAGTGCCAAGGCTTCTGGCGCGGATGGAGTTTTCAGCACCGGCGCGTGTTCTAGCAAATGGTCAATCGCCATACTCAGCGTGCTGCGCTTTTCAGCCATCACTGCAAAGGTGGCTGCAGGCACGGTGCTACTCAGGCGCTGCGCGCCGGTGGTGACGCGTTGCAGCTCGGCATCGAGCTCCATGGCTTGTGTGGCATGCACCAGCTGCACAGGCATACGGCCCGCTTTGGCATAGCCCAAACCTTCGAGCATGGCCTGTGCTTGCGCCATTTGCGCTTGCAAGCCATCGGCGTATTGCGGCGCTTCTTCGGCGGTGCTGAGTACCAACACTTGCGCTGCGCCATAAGCCAAGGCGGTGAGCCACACATCCAGCCCAAGGCTGGCGGTGTGCCACAGCGACACGGGAATGACGTGCGCGGGTAAACCTTTGGCCACTTTGAGTTGAGCCGCACGGCCCAGCTCGTTCACCAAGACTTGCCCAGCTTCTTGGCTGTGCAACAAGATGACAGCGTCTTTGCCGCCAGCTTTTTGGTAGGTGTTCAGCAGCGTCTTAAGCTTCGTGCCCTGCTCGCTGGCACGCGGGTAGGCATAGGTCAGCGCACCTGTGGGGCACACCGTGGTGCAAGCACCGCAGCCCACACACAGATTGGGGTTGACCTTGATTTGTTGGCGCGATTTGTCTGAGCTCACAGCTTCGGCAGAGCAAATATCCACGCAGGCGTTGCAGCCCACTTGTTCGTTGCGGCTGTGCGCGCACAGCTTTTGTTTGTAGTCAAAAAACTTGGGCTTTTCAAACTCGCCCACCAACTCGCGCATGCGCAGCAAGTTGGCGGCAGTTGCGCCACGGAAATAGCCTTGGGGCAATGCGTGGCGGTTGAACGCGCTTTGCTCGCGCAGGTCGAGCACGAGGTCGAACTCGGCTGTTTCTTCTGCGGCAACGCGCTGGAAGTTGATCGCGCCCACCGCACCGCACGCTGTGACGCAATCGCGGTGCGAGCTGCACTTGCTCATGTCAATTTGGTAGTCCAGGCCAATCGCTTGCTCTGGGCAAACCGCCACACACGCGTTGCAGCGTGTGCATAGGTCAAGGTCAATGGGATTGTTGTTTTGCCAGGTGAGCTTGAACGCCCCCAGCCAACCATCTACACGCACCACGTGGCCACCCAATACAGGGTAGGTGCGGCTTTGTGCGCCACCCGCATCGCCCGCACCTTGGGTGAAGATCGTCACATTCAGCGTATCGGCCAACAAAGCAGCAGCTTGTTCGGCTTCGTCAATTTGCCCCAAGATCAGCAAACGCCCAGCACTCTTGAACGTGACTGTGGGTACAGGCTCTGGCTCGGGCAGATGTGCGGCGGCTAAGAGCGCCGCGATTTTGGGCGATGCATTTTTGGCATCCGCACTCCAGCCACCGGTCTCGCGGATGTTGACGAATTTGATGACCGATGTTTTGGCTTGCGCCTCTACGGCCAAGTCGCCAAACAGGCGTTGCTCTTGGGTGCAGGCCACCACCACGTCGTCTGTGCCTTGCACAGCTTGGATGAAAGCGCCAGCTTCACGACGACATAGCGCCGTATGCAATACCAAGTTCTCAGACAGACTTTGGCCCAACACCTTTGGGTCTAAAGGTTGGGTCTGGTTGCAGTCGCAAATCAACGTGGTCATGCGTAAGGGCTTTAGTCAATGAAGCGGGAATGGTAGCTGCAGTGCAATCCCCCTCACATCAGCACCCCTACTTAGGTGTTGCGCAGAAACGCCCGATTGATCTCTTTTCGCAAAGATACTTCTGACATGGGCTTAGACACATAGCCATCTGCGCCAGCAGCCATGAAACGCTCGCGGTCCCCTGTCATGGCGTGGGCCGTCACCATCAGCACTGTGGTTCGTCGCAAATGGCGCTGTGCTTCACGTTCGCGCCATAGGCGCAAAGCGGTGAGACCGTCCATCACAGGCATCATCACATCGAGCAAGACCACATCAAAATGCTCCTTATCCAAGCAGTCCAGCGCTTGCTGACCATCATTGGCTGTCACAAACTGGTGCCCCATGCGTTGCAACATGATCTGCGCCAGTTTGCGGTTGATTTCGTGATCTTCGACCAACAACACAGACAAAGGACGTCCAAGCAACATCAAGTCGGCTTCCATGTTCGCGTTGCTCGACGAGACCACTTCAGCTGCCGGCAAAGTGACATGCTTGACAGGGAAACGGATGGTGAAACATGCGCCTTGCCCCTGCTGGCTAGTAGCCGTCACATCGCCGCCCATCAACTGCATCAAGCTACGTGTGATGGCAAGTCCCAAACCTGTTCCACCGTAAGAGCGCGTGATCGAACCATCGGCTTGCGTGAAAGGACTGAACAACGCCTCTATGCGTGCATCGTCAAATCCGACTCCTGTGTCCGTGACTGCAATTTCAAGGGTGACCCAATCGGGACTCGTATGCGGTCGCACACAGGACTCTACTGTGATGCTTCCCTCGTCTGTGAACTTGATCGCATTGCCAATTAAATTGGTCAGAACTTGTCGCACGCGCACGGGGTCTAACCAGACCAACTCAGGCAAGCTGGCATCATTGATCACATGCAAAGCAACACCTTTCGTTTGCGCAAGGTGTTCCAGCGAACGTGCCGTATGTCGGACCAATTGCGCAGGACACACCGTGAGTTCTTCCAGCTCTAAAGCGCCTGCTTCAATTTTTGAAAAATCAAGAATTTGATTGATGATGTGAAGCAAATGTCCCGCCGAATCTCGGGCCAGTGACAAGTATTCTTTTTGTGTTTGACTGTCATCGGTGCTCATGGCCAATTCGGTCATACCCAAAATGCCATTCATCGGCGTGCGAATTTCATGGCTCATATTGGCTAAGAACTCACCGCGCATCCGATTGGCTTGCTCGGCTTTGTTTTTCGCTTCAACCAATAAATCTTGCGTGTTTTGGATGGCCGTGAAATCCTGAATCACGCCAATGAAAAAATGCGCATCGTCAACACGGGTTTCTTTCACCGTCACGCGCACAGGAAACAACGTGCCATCTTTTCGCATACCGCGCACGATACGAGGCTGGTTGAGCAAGTGTTTTTGACCTGTCTGGGCATAGGCCTGCAAATAGCCATCATGTGCGTCACGCTCGCTGGTTTGCATCAAAACTTTGATGTTTTGTCCCACGAGATCGGAAAGCACAAAGCCAAAAATCTCTGCAGTTGCCACATTGCATTGCACAATGTTTCCACGTGCATCAGCCACCACAATGGCCTCTGGCACTGAGGTGAAGATGCTATTGAGCTTGCTCTCACTCAAGCGCAGCTCTTGCTCGATTAACTGACGGTCCGAGATTTCTTGGTGGAGTTGATGGATGGCTTGTTGTCGTTGCGTTGACAAGTCACGCGCCACCATCAAAGACGCACGCATTCTGCGAACGGACAGCCACACCAACAAGAGCCCGCCCAACAACAAGCCCAGCAACACCGTGAATGTGCGAGTCAACACTTGGGTTGTGGCAGATTGCCATTGCGATACAGGCAAGATGATTTCTAACGCGCCACGCACATCGCCCACTTTCCAATCTGTTTTGGGCGAACTGGGGTACTGGTTGTGGCACGTCACACACCCCGACAGCATGCGGTCCGCTTGCGCATAGCGCAACACACGTTGTCCATTGAGCACCTCTTCGCGGACAAATGGCATCCGTGGATTGGTTTTGAGATGCGCCAACGCTTGTTTTTGAAACTCATCCAACTGACGCTCACCCTCACGCCAAGGAAAGGGCAAATCGCTGTAGAGGCGAACTTGGGTTCCACCATCCACTTGCGACAGGTAATGCCCCAATTCAATGGTCAATGTGGCGGGCAATGGAAGCGCGTTATCGCGCGACTTGTAGTCATGGGTGACCTCCACGCCTGCGCGAATCGCACGCGGCACCAACTCTTGTGCATAAAAGTTACGGAATTGAGTAACGGACTCGGCGTGTTCTTGTGCGCTTTCGGTGGCGTATTGAAAAACCACACGCTCGCTGGACTTGTAGGTGTAATAAACCACCCACGCAGACACGGCTATCAAAACGCAGGCAACGGCCTGCATCGGCCAGCGCTTGAGCGGAGACTTTAGTCCACGATAGATAGCACTTAAAAATTCCACAGAATGCCATAAATTAAATATTTATAGCTAATTTTAGTGCATTAAGCCTGTGGTGTGTCGGTATTTTTTGGATCGCTGGACTGCACAGGCAACTCATCCGGTTCGTCATCAAACAAACTCAGGGTCTTGGCACTGACCATTTGACGCAACATCGCCATGGGCAAAGGATCAGGCTGCGAGTAGTCTTCGATGTACACATCCATGCCATCCATCACATTGAAATGCGGATCGGTAAAGAGCTTTTTGACTGCCGCATTTTTCACATCGGGCGTCACATCGCTGGCCATGAAGCCCGAAAAATCGGACTCGGCAGTCAGCTTCTGCGCATCAGCCATGGTGGGCCGAGGCAGAGGCGCTTCTTGCGTATCTGAAGGAAGCGGTTGAGCCTCGGGTGAAGACACCACCGCTTGGACTGGCACAGAGGCAAGCGCAGGCGCAGGTATTTGGGCGGGCTCTTCAAGTACGCGACCTTCTCGCGCATCAACTTTGCGGCGTGACCAGCGACTCAAAAAACCTGCAGGCCTATCGTCGCTGGCCATGACTGCCTCCTCGTATTTTTTCAGTGCTTACAGAGGCGGGGTTGCCAAAACGATCTTGCAACGGTTTGAAACTGTCGGGACGCTTTCGGCGCTTGGCCTCAATCACCAAATGTTCATCCATGAACTCGTTCATCCACGACACAACCTCAGGGGGTGCCGGCACTTGATCCACATTTTCTTGGGCATCTAGCCAACGACCCGCGTCGTGGTAGCTCAAGCTCACCATTGCGGGTACCGCCATCACCTCATCATCAATCACAGGCTCCTCTTCCATGCGCCACAGCACAAACCAACAAGGTGCGGGTGACGTTGCGTTGAGGTAATAACCTTCGGCGTCGTCTTTGAACAGTTCCACCTTGAAACCAGGGTGAAGCCAAATTTGTTCATCGTCGGTTTGGCGCAAGCAACGCGGCTCGACCCCAAAATGCTCTGCATGGGGCAGCACATCGTGTCCGGTCACATCATGCAACACCCAGCGCCATGGCTGCCAACGGCTCATATCGCCCGGAACGCGCTCACGGCGCATGACCACAGCGACTTGAAGACTGGGACGTTGAGACATGGTGTGAATCAAGTTTCTTTGGAAATCTTGATGCTTGGGAACTTGCTCGAAAAGTCTTTGGCTTTCGCCGCAATCTTCACCGCCACTTGGCGGGCCACTGCCTTGTAGATGCCTGCCACTTCACCGTCCGGATCAGCCACCACGGTGGGTTTGCCACTGTCGGCTTGCAGGCGAATTTGCATATTGAGAGGCAACGCGCCTAGGTAGTCCATGCCGTCTTTGGCGGCCAACTTCTTGCCGCCGTCTGCGCCAAAGATGTGTTCAATGTGGCCGCAGTTGGTGCACACGTGCACCGCCATGTTCTCCACCAAACCGAGGATGGGCACGCCCACCTTCTCAAACATCTTGATTCCTTTTTTGGCATCGAGCAATGCAATGTCTTGCGGCGTGGTGACGATCACAGCACCCGTCATGGGCACGCGTTGGCTCAGCGTGAGCTGAATATCGCCTGTTCCTGGAGGCATGTCCACAATCAAATAGTCCAGCGATTTCCAGTTGGTTTGGCGCAGCAACTGCTCTAGTGCTTGTGTAGCCATGGGGCCGCGCCAAATCATGGCTTCGTCTTGGTCCACCAAAAAGCCGATGGACATGACTTGCACGCCATAGTTCTCCAGCGGGTCCATGGTTTGGCCGTCACTGCTCTCGGGTCGGCCTTCAATGCCCATCATCATGGGTTGGCTGGGGCCGTAAATATCGGCATCCAACAAACCCACGCTCGCGCCTTCAGCGGCCAAGGCCAATGCCAAGTTGGCAGCTGTGGTGCTTTTGCCCACACCGCCCTTGCCCGAGGCCACAGCGATGATGTTTTTGACTTGCGGCAACAAGGCCACGCCGCGCTGTGCGGCATGCGCCACGATATTGCTCGTGATGTTGGCAGACACGTTGTCCACACCCGCCACGCTCTTGGCTGCCGCAATCAGCTCTTTGCGAAAACCTGCAATTTGGCTTTTGGCGGGGTAGCCCAGCACCACGTCAAACGACACATCACCACCGTTGATTTGCAGGTTTTTCAGAGCCTTGGTGCTCACGAAGTCTTTGCCCGTATTCGGGTCAATCACGGTTTGCAGGGCTGCGGTGAGGGCTTGTTCGGTCAGGGCCATAGAAATCTCATTGTTTGTGGTGGACGCGAGTCTATATCGGGTCACTTGACCGCACGGATTGCAGGTCATCTCAAAGCCATTTTGAGTAGAAATCAAAAAACCAATATTTATGTAATTAAAAATATTTAATCGATCTAACTGGAAATACGCATGCAAAAAATGAAATCTTTGAAATTCACAGTCGCTAGTTTGGTGTTGTCGACCTTGACGGCTTGTGGAGGCGGTGGCTCCAGCGCTCCGGTGACAAAAACGGGCTACTTCATCGACTCAGCCGTTGCTGGCCTGGAATACACCAGCGGCTCAACGACTGGCATTACAGGGGCAGACGGTTCTTTTCAATATGAAGAAGGTCAGCCTGTTAGTTTCAAAATTGGCAGCATGAATTTGGGCAGTGTGACTGTAAAAAATAGCCGGATCTTTCCAGTTGACTTGGTCAGTGGTGCCGCAGATGAAACAGACACAAAAGTGTCTTTGATGGCGCAAATTCTTCAAACACTAGACAGTGATGGCAACCCATCAAACGGCATCACGATCACAGACAAGACACGTAAAGCGATTAACCAAGCGATCGAAGTCGCGTCGGCCGATCCAACCCAAACGACTGCTGCCATCAATCAACTACTGGTCAATGCCACCGCAGATCGAGCCACTGGACCGGCTAGTGCGCTGATCAATTCAGCAGATGCAAAAAATCACTTGAATGCAAATTTGGTGAAGGAGTTTGCTGGCAATTGGACAGGCAGCTTCACCGGCAACGACTCTGGCACTTGCCAAGTTACTGTGTCGCAAATTGGACTCATCAGTGGAACCTGCACGAGCACCTTGGCTGGCAGCTTCACAATTTCTGGCCGCATCAAAAGCTCTGGCAATTGGCAAAACGCTTCTGGAGCAACGGCTGCACCTTCGTCTGCTGCCAGTTCGGCCGCATCGACGGCGACAAGTAATGGCAGCGGAAGTGCAAGCACAGGTGCTGTTTTTGATGGCAGCTTCACACGCGCAGGTAACGCGGCAGGCACATGGGTGAACGGTTCTAGCTATGCTGGTACTTGGACGATGGCCAAACAATAAAAATCATCACGTCAAACAAACAAGCCCGCTCACGCGGGCTTGTTTATTTCTGCACTTAGCTCTTTCGCGCCACCCAATAAGCCGCGCCCTCTGCGCCATAGCGCTCATCATGCGGCACATGGGGCTCCAACTCGAAGATAGACCCAGGCACCAAGTGCTGAGTGCTGCCATTCATGGTGAGCCACATCTCGCCACGCGTGAGGATGGCATGGACACCAAACGCGTGGGTATGCGTTTCCAGCACCGTGTTGGGCGCCCATTCGCGCTCAATCACCTCATCAAAGCCAGCGGCTAAGGCTTTTTGGCGGAATTCGTCAAAGCTAGGTAAGTTCATCAGCGCATTCTGTAGGAACTAAAATCGCCCCCTTCGCCTTAAGGTCTTGTCCTCAAATGTCCCAGCGCCAGCTATTTGTTACCACCGCCCTGCCCTACGCCAACGGCAACTTCCACATCGGCCACATCATGGAGTACATCCAGGCCGACATCTGGGTGCGTTTCCAACGAATGCAGGGCAACAAGGTTGATTTTGTGGGCGCGGACGACACACACGGCGCACCCATCATGATTGCCGCCGAGAAGGCGGGCATCACGCCGCAGCAGTTTGTGGCCAACATCGCCGCTGGCCGCAAGCCCTATTTGGACGGCTTTCACATCCAGTTTGACAACTGGCACAGCACCGACGCGTCCGAGAACCACGAACTGGCCCGCCAGATTTACCGTGACTTGCGCGACATCCCTGAATCTGAAGGCGGCTCGCTCATCGAGCGCCGCACGATTGACCAGTTCTTCGACCCCGAGAAGAACATGTTTTTGCCCGACCGCTTCATCAAAGGCGAGTGCCCCAAGTGCCACGCCCACGACCAGTACGGCGACAACTGCGAAGTGTGCGGCGCGGTCTACGCCCCCACCGACCTGATCAACCCGTTCTCCGCTTTGTCTGGCGCTAAGCCTGAACTGAAAAGCTCAGAGCATTTCTTCTTCAAGCTGTCCGACCCACGCTGCGTGGCGTTTTTAGAGAAGTGGACGCAAGACGGCAAGCTGCAACCCGAAGTGGCCAACAAGGTCAAAGAGTGGTTCACCGTGCGCACCAACCCCGATGGCACGACCAGTGAAGGCTTGGGCGACTGGGACATCTCGCGTGACGCGCCTTACTTCGGCATCGAAATTCCAGATGCGCCAGGCAAATACTTTTATGTGTGGCTCGACGCGCCCGTGGGCTACTTGGCCTCGTTGAAAAACTTGCTCGACAAACGCGGCGAAAGCTACGACGCCTACATGGCCAACGAAAAGCTGGAGCAATACCACTTCATCGGCAAAGACATCGTCACTTTTCACACCTTGTTCTGGCCCGCCATGCTGCACTTCAGCGGCCGCAAGACGCCTAACAACGTGTTTGTGCATGGCTTCCTCACCGTGAACAACGGCGAGAAGATGAGCAAGAGCCGTGGCACGGGCCTCGACCCCCTCAAGTACCTGAGCTTGGGCATGAATCCCGAGTGGCTGCGCTACTACTTGGCCACCAAGCTGAACAACAAAAACGAAGACGTGGACTTCAACGCCGAAGACTTCATGCTGCGCGTGAACAGTGATTTGATTGGCAAGTTCGTCAACATCGCGTCGCGTGCGGCTGGCTTCTTGACCAAGCGCTTTGAAGGCAAACTCACACAAAGCTTTGGCGAGCAAGGCACTGCGTTGTTAAATGACATTCACGCAGCCAAAGACAGCATCGCCCAAGCCTACGACGCACGCGAGTACGGCAAAGCCGCACGCGAAATCATGTTGCTGGCCGACAAGGTCAACGCATATGTGGATCAACACAAGCCTTGGGACTTGGCCAAAGACGCCGCCAACAACGAAGCCTTGCACCAAGTGTGCTCGTTGCTCATCAATGCGTTTGCTGAGCTGAGCCGCTACTTGGCCCCCGTGTTGCCCGCGCTTGCGCAAGCGGTCGAAGCCTTCACTGGGACCAGCATGCAAAACTGGAACGCCACAGGCAACGTGGCCAACATTCAACCCTACCAACACCTCATGCAACGCGTCACCCCCGAACAACTCGAAGCTCTGTTTGAGCCCCCTGCCGTGGTGGAAGAAAAAGTCACCCCAGGTGGCGAAGAGATTGCCCCCACCATCAGCATCGATGACTTTGCGAAGGTCGATTTGCGCATTGCCGAAATCGTCAACTGCGAAGCGGTGGAAGGCTCCACCAAGCTGCTGCGCCTCACGCTCGATGTGGGCGAGGGCAAAACGCGCAATGTGTTCAGCGGCGTGGCCAGCATGTACAAGCCCGAAGACCTCAAAGGCAAACTCACCGTGATGGTGGCCAACTTGGCCCCCCGCAAGATGAAGTTTGGTGTGTCTGAAGGCATGGTGCTTGCCGCCAGTCACGCAGACGAGAAGGCTGAGCCTGGCATTTATGTGCTGCACCCATGGCCCGGGGCAAAACCCGGCATGCGTATCCATTAATTGGGTTCTGACCCCAAATAAACACCATGAACTTGTCCTCCTTCAATTTCTTCCGCCCACACGTTGTTGAGTCATTGAAGGGGTACACCCGACAGCGCTTTTACCAAGACGTAGGCGCAGGCATCACCGTGGGCGTGGTGGCGTTGCCACTGGCCATGGCGTTTGCCATTGCATCGGGGCTCAAGCCCGAAGCAGGTTTGTTCACCGCCATCATTGCGGGCTTTTTGATTTCTGCTTTGGGTGGCAGCCGCGTGCAGATTGGCGGGCCAGCGGGGGCGTTCATCGTCATCGTGTATGGCATCTTGGAGCGCTATGGTTTGGCCAACCTCATCATCGCCACCGCCATGTCGGGCGTGATGTTGTTTGCCATGGGCTTGCTGCGTTTGGGTACGCTGATTCGCTTCATTCCTGTAGCGGTGGTGATTGGTTTCACCAACGGCATTGCGGTGCTCATCATGGTGTCGCAGCTCAAAGACTTTTTTGGCTTGCAAGTCAAAGCCATGCCAGCTGATTTCTTTGGCATCTTGCGCACACTCAGCGAGAACATCAGCACCTACAACGGTGAGGCACTGGGCTTGGCAGTGATGTGTTTACTTGTGTTGGCGTTTTGGCAGCTGGCCTTGCCTCGCTTGGCCAACGCCATGCCCAGCACCAAAAACTTCTCCACCATCCCTGGCTCTATCGTGGTGTTGGTGGGTGCAACGGTCGCCGCAAAAATGATGGGGCTCGAGGTAGAAACCATCGCCTCACGCTTTGGCAGCATTCCTAGCAACTTGCCTGCCTTTGCATGGCCCGAGTTCAGTTGGGAAACCGCAAAGTTTTTACTCATCCCCGCCACCACGCTGGCCTTGTTAGGCTCGATCGAATCGTTGCTATGTGCCCGTATTGCCGACCAAATGATGGCCGATGGCCCCTACGGCGACCGCCATGATGCCAACCAAGAGCTGATGGCCCAAGGCATTGCCAACATCGTCACGCCTTTCTTTGGCGGCATGCCCGCCACCGGCACGATTGCCCGCACCGTGACCAACGTCAAAAACGGCGGCAACAGCCCAGTGGCTGGCATGGTGCACGCGGTCACGTTGTTGCTCGTCATGCTGGTGGCTGCCCCCTTGGCGGGCGATGTGCCGCTGGCAGCGCTGTCAGCGATATTGATGTTTGTCGCTTGGAACATGGGCGAGTGGCGCGAGTTTGTGCACCTGCGTCAGTTCCGCATGACATACCGCGTGACTTTGCTGCTGGTGTTCGCCCTCACCGTCATCGTCGATTTGACGGTGGCTGTGGAAGTGGGCCTCATTGCTGCTTGCCTGACCTTCATTTACCGCATCTCTAGTCTCAGCCGCTCTGAGCAAGTACACGCACTCACCCACCCCGAACTGGCTGACCATGAAGCCAAGGTGCAAGCCCACCGCCTGTATGGCGCGCTGTTCTTTGGCGCGGTCAAGCTGGTGGAAGAAATTGAAGAACACTTGCCCGAACAAGCCTTGGTGCTGGACCTGAAAAACCTCATCTACATCGACACCTCGGGTGCTGACTCGCTCATGGCCTTGGCTCGCACCTGCCGCAAAAAGCAGGTGCGACTCATCCTGTGTGGCGTGGACCACCAGCCACTCGACATGATGCGCCGCTGCGGCCTGCTGGCCCAGTTGCCCGAACAAGACCTGCGCCCCGATTTGGGCCAAGGTTTGGCCACGGCACTCGGTCGTTAAAATCTACGTAATCTCACGAAATCCAATTTAGGAAACCCACCATGTCGATTTTTCAACGTGACCACTACACCTCAGAAGCCACTCAGTTCATCGAGTCGCTCAAGGCCAAGAACCCCCAGCTCGAAAAAGCCCAACGCGATGGCCGCGCTTTGCTGTGGGACAAGCAAGTGAACACCGAAATCCAACAAGACGTGCAAGCTGGCCGCGTGGCACAAAAGCCGTACGTTTACCAAACGAACGCTTAATTCAATAAGCGCCCTCCGTGCATCCTGCCGACCCCACCCTGCCTAACGACGAGGCACACATCGCCTCTGTCATGCCAGAGGTGATCGACAACGTGGCCGTGGCCCGCCTGTATGGCGAGCCGCTGTTTGCCATGCCGCAGGATTTGTACATCCCGCCAGACGCGCTGGAAGTTTTCCTCGAGGCCTTCCAAGGCCCGCTGGACTTGCTGCTGTACCTCATCCGCAAGCAAAACTTCAACATCCTTGACATCCCCATGGCCGCGCTCACGCGCCAGTACCTGAGCTATGTGGACGAGATTCGTAACCGCAACCTAGAGCTGGCTGCCGAATACCTGCTCATGGCCGCCATGCTGATTGAAATCAAATCACGCATGTTGCTGCCACCCAAGAAAGTTGCTGAAGGCCAAGAGCCCGAAGACCCACGCGCCGAGCTGGTGCGCCGCTTGCTCGAATACGAGCAAATGAAACTGGCCGCCGCCAAGCTCAATGAAGTGCCGCAATTTGGCCGCGACTTCTTGCGCGCACAGGTTTACATCGAACAATCGCTGCAACCGCGCTTTCCTGATGTGCATGTGGTCGAGCTTCAACAAGCGTGGGCCGATATCTTGAAGCGTGCCAAGCTGGTGCAGCACCACAAGATCAGCCGTGAAGAACTATCAGTACGCGAGCACATGAGCATCGTGCTGAAGCACTTGCAAGGCAAACGCTTTGTCGAGTTTGAAAACCTGTTCAACCCCGAACAAGGCGTGCCCGTGCTGGTGGTGACCTTCATCGCCCTGCTTGAGCTAGCCAAGGAAACGCTGATTGAAATCACACAGGCTGAGGCTTTTGCCCCTATTTACGTGCGTTTGGCGTACACGCCCACGTAAAGACACACGTAAACTCCACATCCCCTCGGCAACACAGGACTGGCTTTGCGCCACACACGTTCTATGAGCAACACCAACGCTTCGCCCTACGGCACTTTGCCCCCCGCCTCCCCCGTCGCTGCCCGCAAGCCGATCAGCTTGCCCCGCTTGAACGAGCTGCGCGCCCGTGGTGAAAAAATCACCATGCTCACCGCCTACGATGCCACCTTTGCCGCCGTGGCCGATGCTGCGGGTGTGGAATGCATTTTGGTGGGCGACTCGCTGGGCATGGTCTGCCAAGGCCTCACCAGCACCGTGGGCGTGACGCTAGACACCATGCGCTACCACGTCGAAAGCGTGGCCCGTGGCATACGCCGCGTGCAAGGCACGGCCTGGATCATTGGCGACTTGCCCTTTGGCAGCTACCAAGAGTCCAAAGAGCAAGCCCTACGCAGTGCAACGCTTCTGATGCAAGCGGGTGCTCACATGGTTAAGCTTGAAGGCGGTGGTTGGACCACCGACATCGTGCACTTTTTGGTCGAACGCGGCATCCCTGTGTGCGCGCATTTGGGCCTGACGCCACAAACCGTGCACGCCTTAGGTGGCTATCGCGTCCAAGGCCGTGGCGACTCGGCCAGCAAGCTGCGCGAAGAAGCCGTTGCACTGCAAGACGCAGGTGCCACCATGCTGGTACTGGAAATGGTGCCCGAGCCACTGTCGACCGCCCTGACGCTAGAGCTGCCCACCTGCCACACCATTGGCATAGGCGCGGGCAATGGCACGGCCGGCCAAGTGCTGGTGATGCACGACATGCTGGGCGTCAATTTAGGCAAGAACCCCAAGTTCGTGCACAACTTCATGGAAGGCCAAGCCAGCGTGCAAGCCGCCATGAGCGCCTATGTGGCTGCCGTGAAAAACGGAACCTTCCCCGACAACGCCAAACACGCGTGGGCTTGATCAAGCCCTAGCCCCCTCAAGCCCCTTCTTCTCGCGTCATGCAAATCGTTCACACCCTCGCGGACCTGCGCCGCGCTCTAAAGCCGGCCGCCCTGCGCGCCTTTGTGCCCACCATGGGCAACCTGCATCAAGGTCACTTAGAGCTGATGCAAATGGCCCGCCAAGAAGTCGATAAGCGCGCCCCAACAGGCGGCATGACCGTGGCCAGCATCTTTGTGAACCGCCTGCAATTTGGCCCGAACGAAGACTTTGACACTTACCCACGCACCCTAGAAAACGACTGCGCTTTGCTAGAGGCCAACGGCTGCGACGTGGTGTTTGCACCCAGCGAAAAAGACCTCTACCCCGACCCCCAAGTGTTCAAAGTGCACCCACCCGCCGAGCTGGCCGACATCTTGGAAGGCGCGTTCCGCCCCGGCTTCTTTGTGGGCGTAAGCACCGTGGTGCACAAGCTCTTCAACATCGTGCAGCCCGACTTGGCCGTGTTTGGCAAGAAGGACTACCAACAACTCATGGTCATCCGCCGCATGGTGCAGCAAATGGCCTTGCCCATCGAGATCATCGGCGGCGAAACCCGTCGCGCCGAAGACGGCTTGGCCCTCAGCTCACGCAACGGCTACCTGAGCGCTGAAGAACGCACCGAGGCCGTGCAACTGTCGATGGCTTTGAAAGCCTTGGCCGCTGCAGCCCGTGCGGGCAATGCAACAGGCCACCTAGATGTAGCCGCTGCCGAAGCCGCTGCCATGGATGCCTTGCGCCAGCGCGGCTGGGCCCCTGACTACATCACCCTGCGCCGCCAACATGACTTGTCACCCGTAACAAGCCCATGTGCCGAGCCGCTGGTGGTGCTGGGTGCAGCGAAGTTAGGCAAGACGCGGTTGATTGACAACTTAGAGGTGTGAGCGTCAAACGGCCAGCTACGCATAGAAAAATTACTACAGAGATAAGAATAAATACAATATAGACAATATTTAACCGATAACGTGTCTATGAAATCCACATTTATTCGTTTCTTGCACCTCAAAGAAGTATTGAGTGGTCACCACGTTGAAGCTGAGATTGACCTGACCGCGCAGAAACTTCTCGAAGTTGTCTGCATGCGTCACGCTGACGGAAAGCCGCTGACAGTGACTGATGCGATGGAACTACAAAACATCGCGTCACCTGCCACCTTGCACCGCAAACTCTCAACACTGCTCGAGCTGGGCTATGTGAGCTTTGAATTTGAAAGCGGCAACCGCCGCACGAAGTACATCCATCCCTCCGCCAAGACGGACGCTTACTTTGAAGCACTCGGCCAAGTGCTACAGCAATCCCTCACCTAAATTCGCGCCTTTGTATTGCGGTTGAGTTGAGTGTGGGTTGACGTGAGGTACATCACAGAAAAGCTTTTGATCTGCAGCTTGTTCGGCTTGCTGTACTTTGGCACGTTCCAACTCTCATCCACACTTGATTTGGTAGACAGCTATGCACCAGGCATCTCGCTGGTGTTTTTGCCAGCGGGCATCAAGCTGGTGGCTGCATTGGTGTCAGGCTTTTGGGGGGTGTTGGGTACGGTGGTGGCACTGGCACTTGTATCACCTGAGTTTTGGCCTGAGCAGCCCTTGTGGTTTTATGTGGTCTACCCCTCGCTGAGTGGTTTTAGCACCCTAGCCGTGGTGGCAGTGATGAAACACATACTAGGCATTGCCGAGGACATTCGCGATATACGCTTCATTCACATTCCACTCATCGACTTATGCGCCACGCTTGTGCATGGCACAGTGGTGAATGTTTTTTTTGCCATTGACCATTTGCAAGTTAATCAAGACTTTTTCACCCGAGCTTTGGCCATGTCAGTGGGTGATTTTCTTGGCAGCCTGATTTTGCTGTTGAGCTTTGCAGTGCTGGCAAAGCTATACGACTTTTACACACAACGTCCTGATACGAAATTGAACTGACCGCTCACAGCGGTAGTTTGACTGAATCAAAATCGAAAGCCCACCGCCACACGTGTGATGTTGGCATCTGTGAAGTTAGCCTTTTGGTCATACACCATGCGCACAAAGTAATCGCGCACATCCAAAGTTACAGACAGTCCATTGCCTTTGACTTTTGGCTCGCCTGCATCGCTTGCCCCCGAGCGTTCAAAGGCGTCCAGCGTCACACCCACCACGCTATTCAATGCGCCACGCCACACCAAGTGCGTCACACGTTGCCCCGTCTTTAAACGGTCATCAAAAATTTGATACAGCGAAAACTGACCCAAGTTGCTCTGCGAATAGGTACCGCCCCACAGCACTGAATCGTTCGGATCGAAATTCAAGTTGTAATAGGTTTTGACATTGGTACGGCCCCAGCCCAACAAAGGAGAGAAGCCATCAACGTTGTCTTGCTTGCCATCCCACGTGATACTGCCACCGACAAAACCGCCACTGGCTACTTGCAATGATGAAATCAACTGGCCATAAGAAGCCAAACTCGTCGCTTGCTCTACGCCTGCGCGTGACTGCGTGAAGTTATCTTGGTCTTGGTAGTAACCCAACCAAAACTTAGTGTCTTTGGTGTTGCCACGCAGATTGAAATCCGTCGCAGTGGTTTGAGTGATCGAATCTCGATAACTGCCCAACGTCGCCTTCCAAGCCACAGCTTGATCTGGCTTCAAAGGATCTATCGGGTCCACATTGGCGCGATCTTGAATCGCATGGCTGGTAGGCGCAATCAACAACCCGGCCAACAAGAACCTTAAACGCCACATATTTATTCGCCTTTAGCGCCACGCCCCATCAGCACAGACACCGCTTGTGCAGGTGTGATCTGTCCATCCAACAAGGCCACCACCGCTTGTGCAATGGGCATTTCGACACCCAAGTGCTGCGCACGTTGCACCACGGTGCGCGCGCAATACACGCCTTCGGCCACGTGGCCGAGTGAGTCAACCGCTTGTTGCAGCGTCATGCCGCTGGCCAAGGCCAAGCCCACTTTACGGTTGCGGCTGAGGTCGCCCGTAGAGGTGAGCACCAAGTCGCCTAAGCCCGACAAGCCCATGAAGGTTTCTGGTTTTGCACCCAGCGCCACGCCCAAGCGTGTGATCTCAGCCAAACCACGTGTGATGAGCGCGGCACGGGCATTGAGACCCAGTTGCAAACCATCACACAAACCAGTGGCGATGGCCAGCACGTTTTTCACTGCACCGCCTACTTCCACGCCCACGATGTCATCGTTGGCGTACACGCGCAAGCTGTTGTTGTGAAAGGCTTGCACCATGGCATCACGAGCCGCAGCATCGCTACTGGCAGCCACTAAAGCGGTGGGCATGCCACGCGCCACTTCTTGCGCAAAACTGGGGCCGCTGAGTGCACCACCGCGCAGCGCAGGGGCAACTTGGGCACAGATCTCGTGGGCCATCAAGCCCACGCCGTCCACAGCGGCTTCAAAGCCCTTGCACAGCCAAGCAACAGGCACGCTGCTACCCAAGATGGGTGCAAGCTGCGTGAGCATGCCGCGCAGGCTGCTCATGGGAGAGCCGATGACAACCAAATCTTGCTCAGCCAACCAAGCCCCAAGTGGGGCCGAAGACACTTGCACGCCTGCGGTGAAGGGCTGCTCAGGCAAGTAGCGCGTGTTCACGCGCTCGGCTTGCATGGCTTGAGCCTGGGGCACATCGCGTGCCCACAGCGTCACGGTGTGGTGTGCGCCAGCGTTGATCGCCAGCGCCGTACCCCACGCGCCCGCACCTAAAACGGCAATCTTCATGGCCAAGCCCGTGCGTTTTATTGCTTGGTGGCTTCAGCAGCTTGTTGCTGCTGTTGTTCGTACATGGCTTGGAAGTTGATTTCAGCCAAGTGCACAGGTGGGAAACCAGCGCGTTGAATCACGTCAGCCACGTTGCCGCGCAAGTAAGGGTAAATGATTTGTGGGCAAGCAATGCCAATGACGGGACCCATTTGGTCTTCAGGCAAGTTGCGCACTTCAAAAATACCGGCTTGCTTGGCCTCGACCAAGAACACCACTTTGTCTGTCAGCTTGGTGGTCACAGTGGCCGTCACGGTCACTTCCACAATGCCGTCAGCCACTTGTTCCATGCCCACGCCCAATTGGATGTCCACCGAAGGTTGCTCGGTGCTGGTGAGGATGGCGGGAGAGTTGGGTTGCTCCAAAGACAGGTCTTTCAAATAGACACGTTGAATTTGAAAGACGGGTGTTGCTTGTTCTTCTGACATGAGTTTTTCCTAAAACAAAAAAATGCCCGCATCGGCAGTACCGAAGCGGGCAGCAAATCGGGATGGCTGAATTATGTCAGCTCAAGACTGCAACAAAGGCAGCAAGCCGCCTTTGGCATCCAAAGCCACCAAATCGTCGCAGCCGCCCACGTGCGTGTCGCCAATGAAGATTTGGGGCACGGTGCGGCGGCCCGTGATTTCCATCATGTGGGCACGCGCTGCGGGGTCGGTGTCGATGCGGATTTCTTCAATCTGGGCCACGCCCTTGGAGGTGAGTAACTGCTTGGCACGAATGCAATACGGGCAAACGGCGGTGGTGTACATCTTGACGGCAGGCATGGCGAGTTCTCCGAAATGGTTGGGCCAACAATTAGGCTTTGGCAACAGGCAGGTTAGCTTCTTTCCAAGCTTTCAGCCCGCCTTGCAGCGAATGCACCTTCTCGTAGCCCAGCTTTTTAGCAACGGCTTGTGCGCGTGTTGAACGTGCGCCAGCTGCACACACCATGATCACGGGCGTGCTTTTGTTTTTCACGGCCTTGTCCAAACGAGCCTCCAGCTCATCTAACGGCACATTGACTGCGCCTTTGATGTGACCTTGGGCGTATTCATCTGCGCCACACACGTCAATCACCACGCCTTTTTCGCGGTTCATGCACTGCACAGCCTCTGCGGGCGAAATACCGGTGGCCGCGGCGCCTTGCACCACGGGCAACAGCAAAAAGAAACCGCTGCTTGCAGCAATGGCAAACAACATCCAGTTATCGAGAATAAATTTCACGGGGGAATCCAGTTCAGGGGGTTAAAAGTATCGCGTCAGGGCAGCATTCTAAAATCACGGCCAATCTTTCACTGACTCTGTTGATTTAAACCATGTACAAGCTCGTATTAATTCGCCACGGCGAATCCACTTGGAACCTTGAAAACCGCTTCACCGGCTGGACCGATGTCGACCTGACCCCCACTGGCATCGAACAAGCCAAGAACGCAGGCAAGCTGCTCAAGGCCGAAGGCTATGAGTTTGATGTGGCCTACACCAGTGTGTTGAAGCGCGCCATTCGCACCTTGTTCCTCGCTTTGGACGAGATGGACCGCACGTGGTTGCCCGTGGTCAAAAGCTGGCGTTTGAACGAGCGCCACTACGGCGGCTTGCAAGGCTTGAACAAAGCCGACATGGCCAAACAATACGGCGATGAGCAAGTGCTGGTTTGGCGTCGCAGCTACGACACGCCACCACCTGAGTTGGAAGCCAACGACCCACGCAGCGAGCGCAACGACCCACGCTACACCCGCTTTGAACCCAACCCCGTGCCATTGACCGAGTGTTTGAAAGACACCGTGGCCCGCGTGGTGCCTTTCTGGAACGAGGCCCTCGCCCCTGCCATCAAGTCGGGCAAGCGCATCGTCATCGCCGCGCACGGCAACTCGATTCGCGCTTTGATCAAGTACTTGGACGGCATCAGCGACCAAGACATCGTGAGCTTGAACATCCCCAACGGTATCCCACTGGTGTACGAGTTGGATGAAAACCTCAAGCCCATCCGTCACTATTACTTGGGCGATGCCGAAGCCGCCGCCAAAGCCGCTGCTGCAGTAGCCACACAAGGCAAAGCTTAATCGTCCCACTTACAGCGCGCCCTCTGGGCGCGTTGTATATTGAGCACCTATCAAATTTGTTATTTCTCGAAGGCCACATGCGTCAAAAACTCAAGATTGCAGGCTGGGTCGCCATCGGCGCCCTGACTGGTGCACTGACCACTGTTTCGCTGCAAACTGCTGCACGCGCCAACATGGCTCCCCTGCCACTCGAAGAGCTGCAACAACTCGCCGCCGTGTTCAGCATGGTCAAGAGCGACTACGTCGAGCCCGTGGACGAGAAAAAACTCATCAGCGACGCCATCACTGGCATGGTGGCCAGCCTCGACCCGCACTCGCAGTACTACGACAAGAAATCGTTCAAAGAATTCCGCGAAGGCACAACAGGCCGCTTTGTGGGCGTGGGCATTGAAATTACCCAAGAAGAAGGTTTGATCAAAATTGTGTCGCCCATCGAAGGCTCACCCGCTTTCCGTGCGGGCATGAAGTCTGGCGACATGATCACCAAGATTGATGACACTGCCGTCAAAGGCCTCTCACTCAACGATGCTGTCAAACGCATGCGTGGTGAGCCTGGCACCAAGGTGCTGCTGACCATCTACCGTAAAGACGAAAACCGCACCTTCCCCGTGAACATCATTCGCGAGGAAATCAAAACACAAAGCGTCAAAGGCAAAGTAATGGAGCCCGGCTACGGTTGGATTCGCCTGAGCCAGTTCCAAGACCGCTCGGTGGACGACTTCACCAAGAAGCTCGAAGAAATCTACAAACAAGAACCCAAGCTCAAAGGCTTGGTGCTTGACCTGCGCAACGACCCAGGTGGTTTGCTAGACGCCGCCGTGGCCGTGTCTGCCGTGTTCTTGCCAGAGAACATTGCCG
>Ga0213920_1000261_pt1 | contig 48368 bp, 41 predicted proteins | sample McNCre1117MG_FD_161054 | JGI IMG/M metagenome (GOLD analysis project Ga0213920, IMG submission 161054) | Freshwater microbial communities from McNutts Creek, Athens, Georgia, United States - 11-17 MG | ecosystem: Environmental > Aquatic > Freshwater > Creek | place: USA: Georgia | collected...
TTTTTAACGTTTCAAATATAAAAGAGACTTTTATTCGAACGTTGGGTTATTAAATGTGGTTTAAACAAAGAAAAAAGCCTAAGTAGCGAACTACTTAGGCTTTTTATTTGGCGGAGTGGACGGGACTCGAACCCGCGACCCCCGGCGTGACAGGCCGGTATTCTAACCAACTGAACTACCACTCCTGGTAGCTGTAACTTTTGCTCAGTTGCTCTCGCAACCAAAGCCAAGTGCTACAAAACTTGGCGACCCTACGGGGATTCGAACCCCGGTACTCACCGTGAAAGGGTGATGTCCTAGGCCTCTAGACGATAGGGTCAAAACCTGGACTGTTTCTTGCGAAACTTGTTGTTTCTTTCGAAACATCTCGACATTTGGTGGAGGTAAGCGGGATCGAACCGCTGACCTCTTGCATGCCATGCAAGCGCTCTCCCAGCTGAGCTATACCCCCGTTGGGTGTCGAGAACAATAGTATATCAAGAATTTCAGCGTTTGGTCAAACGCGCTAAAACTTTTTCTTTTCCGCAAAGGAAAAGCACAGCATCCACAGAGGGTGTTTGCGGTGTACCCATGACCAACACGCGCACAGGCATGGCGAGTTGTGGCATTTTCAAGCCCTGCTCTGTCAGCACTTCTTTGAACGCTGCGCTCACACTGGCAGTGCTCCACTCAGCCAATGCACCGAGCTTAGTTGCCAAGGCATCAAGTGCTGGCAACACAGCGGGTGTGATGTGTTTAGCCACATCGTCCGCTTGCGGTGTGACGTCGTTGTAAAAAGCAGTCGCCCAGTCAGCCAACACCAACAAAGTGTCGCAGCGGTCTTTGAACAAACCACAAATCGCAGGCAGGCGATCATCGGCAGTGATGCCACGCTTGACCAACTCAGCGCTCACCAAAGGTGCGAGCGCGTCATCTGCCATGGCTTTCAAATGCTGGGCATTCACCCACTTGAGCTTGGCTTCGTCAAACTGGGCAGCGCTGCGGCCCAAGTGGTCAAGGTTGAACCACTCTAAAAACTGTGCGCGGCTGAAAATCTCATCATCACCGTGGCTCCAGCCCAAACGTGCAAGGTAGTTCACCATGGCATCGGGCAAGTAACCTTCGTCGCGGTATTGCGTGACGGCCTTCGCCCCATTGCGCTTGCTCATCTTCTCGCCTTGCTCATTCAGCACAGTCGGCAAGTGGGCATACACCGGTTGCTCTTTGCCCAACGCTTTGAAGATGTTGATTTGGCGCGGCGTGTTGTTCACGTGGTCATCGCCACGGATGACGTGGGTGATGGCCATGTCGATGTCGTCCACCACGACGCAAAAGTTGTAAGTGGGCGTACCGTCGGGGCGAGCAATGACCAAATCATCCAACTCGTCGTTGCTGATTTCGATGCGGCCTTTGACTTTGTCTTCCCACACAACCGAGCCGCCTTGTGGGTTTTTAAATCGCAGCACAGGCTTCACGCCTTCTGGAATCGCAGGCAAAGTCTTGCCTGGCTCTGGGCGCCAAGTGCCGTTGTAGCGTGGTTTTTCTTTGTTGGCCATTTGCTGCTCGCGCAGGGCGTCGAGCTCTTCCATGCTCATGTAGCAGGGGTACACATGGCCACCGGCTTTGAGCTCCTCCAACACAGCCTTGTAACGATCCATGCGTTGCATTTGATAGAACGGGCCTTCGTCGTGGTCGAGGCCCAACCACTTCATGCCTTCGATGATGACGTCCACCGAGGCTTGGTTCGAGCGCTCAAGGTCGGTGTCTTCAATGCGCAAAATAAAGTCGCCGCCGGTGGCGCGTGCAAACGCCCATGGGTACAAAGCCGAGCGAATATTGCCGAGGTGGATAAAGCCAGTCGGTGATGGCGCGAAACGGGTACGAATTTTTGAAGTCATTACAAAATTTACAGAGTGTCCAAGCCGCGCAAAAGGTCAGCTTTCATATCGTCTAAATGCTCAAGGCCTGCGGCCAAGCGAATCATGCCTTGACCAATGCCAGCGGCTTGGCGTTGGTCTTCCGACAGCTTGCCGTGAGACGTGCTGGCAGGATGTGTGAGCAAAGTTTTGGTGTCGCCCAAGTTGGTACACAACGAAAGCGTGCGCAAACTATCGAGCACATGGAATGCACGGGTGCGCGCTTGCTGCGGGTCAGTGGCCTTCACATCAAACGACAACACCGCACCGCCCATGTTGGACATTTGCTTCAATGCCAAGTCGTGCTGTGGGTGCGAGGCCAAGCCTGGGTAGTACACGCGTGACACCGCAGGCTGCTGCTCAAGCCATTGCGCCAACTGATGTGCGTGTGCACTTTGAGCGCGCATGCGAATATCAAGCGTCTCCAAACCTTTGAGCACAACCCACGCGTTGAAGGGTGACAACACCATGCCGCTGTTTTTCATGACAGGCAGCAACTTTTCTTTGATGAGCTTTTCGCTGGCACACAAAGCGCCCGCCATCACACGGCCTTGGCCATCCAAATACTTGGTGCCTGAGTGCATGACGATGTCAGCACCCATCGCCATGGGGCGCTGCAGAATCGGCGTGGCAAAACAGTTGTCGACCGCCAGCAAAGCGCCAGCGTTGTGCGCCATGTCGGCCAAAGCGGTGATGTCACACACTTCGGTCAAGGGGTTGGTGGGCGTCTCGGCAAACAAAATTTTGGTATTGGGACGAATGGCCGCTTTCCATGCGGCCACATCGGTTTGCGGCACCACGGTGGACTCCACGCCAAAGCGTGCGAACTCTGAACCAATGAGCTTCAAGGTCGAACCAAACATCGACTGCGAATACACCACATGGTCGCCCGCTTTGAGCAAGCTGAACAACATCAGCATCACTGCCGACATGCCCGATGACGTGGCCAAGCAAGCCTCGCTGCCCTCCAAAGCCGCCAGGCGCATTTCAAAGCTAGTCACGGTTGGATTGCCCGAGCGGCCATAGGTGTAGCCGTCTTCTTCGCCTGCAAAGCGGCGGGCTGAGGCTTCGGCTGAGGGCTGCACATAACCGCTGGTCAGGTACAAGGCTTCTGAATTCTCACCGTACTGGCTGCGATCAGCAGCCAAGCGCACGGCCAAAGTTTCCAAATGCAAATCAGTGGGCAAAGGGTGTTGGCTCATACCTTGTTCACTCCGATTGGTTGGGCAAGGCGAGACGCGAATTGTCTTCAGCGCCCTCTTCCGTGCCCACGCGTTTTTCGTTCAAGCGCACGATGTCGCCCACAGACACATCGCCCGTCACATACACACCATCAAAACATGAGGCATCAAAGCCATCGAGCTTCGGCGCACTGCCTGCTGTGGCATCGCGCACAGCTTGCTTCATGGCTTCGACGTCTTGGTAAATCAAAGCGTCGCAGCCGATGAGGTCGCGCACTTCATCGGTGGTGCGGTTGTGCGCCACCAGTTCTTCGGGCGTAGGCATGTCAATGCCGTACACGTTGGGGAAGCGCACAGGCGGTGCAGCACTGGCCATGTAGACCTTGCGTGCACCCGCATCACGCGCCATTTGCACAATCTCTTTGCTGGTGGTGCCGCGCACGATGGAGTCATCCACCAGCAGCACGTTGCGACCTTTGAATTCGCTGGCAATCACGTTGAGCTTTTGGCGCACAGATTTTTTACGCACACCTTGGCCGGGCATGATGAAGGTGCGGCCCACGTAACGGTTTTTCACAAACCCTTCTCGGTACGGCACGCCCAACAAATGCGCCAGCTGTGTGGCGCTGGGGCGGCTCGATTCAGGAATCGGGATGATCACATCAATGTCTGTGGGCGGCACGACCGACACCACGCGCTTGGCCAAGGTCTCGCCCAAATTCAGGCGAGCTTGGTACACCGAAATGCCATCCATCGTCGAGTCAGGACGGGCCAAGTACACGTATTCAAAAATGCAGGGCTTGAGCTGCGGCGCATCAGCGCATTGCATGAAGTGCGCTTTGCCAGCAAGGTCAATGAACACCGCTTCGCCCGGTGCAATGTCACGTTCAAACACATGACCTGTACCTTCCAAAGCCACCGACTCGCTGGCGACCATGTAAGTGCCATCTGCACCACGGCCAATGCACAAAGGGCGAATGCCAAATGGATCGCGGAAGGCCAACAAACCGTGGCCTGCAATCATCGAAATCACCGCGTAAGAACCTTTGATGCGGCGGTGCACACGACGCACAGCCTCAAACACATCGTCAGGCTTCAAAGCCAAGCCACGCGTGGCTTTGTCAATCTCATGCGCCAACACATTGAGCAACACTTCAGAGTCGCTCTCGGTGTTGATGTGACGGTGATCTTCAGAGAACAACTCCGCTTTCAACGCGTGCGCATTGGTCAAGTTGCCGTTGTGCACCAACACCAAACCAAACGGTGCGTTCACATAAAAAGGTTGCGCCTCTTCTTCGCTGAACGCATTGCCTGCCGTTGGGTAACGCACTTGGCCCAAGCCGTTATTGCCGGGCAAGGCGCGCATGTTGCGGGTACGAAACACGTCACGCACCATGCCCTTGGCTTTGTGCATGAAGAATTTACGGTCCAGCTGGGTGACGATGCCTGCGGCATCTTGGCCTCGATGCTGCAAGAGCAGCAAGGCGTCATAAATCAACTGGTTCACAGGTGCGTTGCTTGCAACGCCGACGATGCCACACATTAGGGGAGGTACTTTCCAAAATCAGCCGGCAAGACCGGCTTCAACACATGCAAAAACTGTTGCAACCATTGCGTGCCCTGCGCCTGCTTCCAAGCCTCGGTGTCACGCATGGGCGTCATGCCCACCAACACGGTGATGGCCAACAAAATGACCACACCGCGCATCAATCCAAACAAGCTGCCGAGCAATCGATCCAAAGGTCCAAGTCCGACTGCTGAAATTAATTTTTTGATCACCCAACTGACCAAGGCCGTGCCCACCAACACCGCCACAAACACCACCACAAAACCAGCGGCATAGCGCAACATTTGGCTGCTGCCTTCCATGGGCAACCACGCGGCTGCCATGGGGGCGTACATCTGCGACACATAAAACGCAGCCACCCAACCAACGAGCGACAGCACCTCTTGCACGATGCCGCGCCACATGCCAAGCAGCAACGACAGGCCCAAGACGGCCAGCAGAATCCAATCTACAGCCGAAAGTGTTTGCATAACGGGCTAGTTACAGCGTCAAGACTTGCGGCTGCAAAGACAGCTGCTTGATCTTGCGCGCCACTTTGTCGGCTTCGTCACGGCTTGTGAAGGGCCCCACGCGCACACGCACGCGGCGACCTTCTTTGCTCTCGATGACTTGGGTATACGTGGTGATGCCTGCTTTTTCTAGCTTGCTGCGTGTTTCGCGCAACTTGGCTTCGTCTGAGAACGTGCCAGCTTGCACCACAAAGCGAGCACCTGTGTCTTTGCTGTCAGTAGGCTTGGCAGCAACTTTAGCGTCCGTTTTTGCGTCAGGCTTGGTTTCTGTTTTGGCCTCAGCCTTAGCAGGCTCTTGCTTTGTTTCCGCTTTAGGCACCACGGCTGCCACAGCCGCAGCGGCAGCAACCGCCACTTCAGGCTTCACTTCTGCTTTTGGCTCAGGCTTGCTCTCAGCTTTAACTTCTGGCTTTGCATCTGGCACCACCTCTTCTTTGGCATCTAAACCAGCAGATGCAGACAACGGCTTTTGCTTGGAGGTGTCGACCAAAGGTTTGGCAGTGGCGCGGTCTGGAATGTCCACCGCGATGTCTACCGACACAGGGCGCGGCTGAGTATCAAACAACAACGGGAAACCAATCACGCCCAACACGACCAACACCGAAGCGCCAATCAAACGGTGGCGGGCGCGACGACGCATGGCGTCCACGCTCTCAGCGGGGGTGTTGCTGGTGTTGCCTTGGGGCTCGCCGGTCGCTTGACCGGGCAGTCGAAACTTGAAAAAAGCCATGTGAATGGGGTCTCAGGAGCTCAAATGTGGGGCGTCTAAACGGGGGATGCCATTCGCCAAAATCCCCCCGACCGTGAAGAACGATCCGAAGACCACAATTCTATCAGTGGGGTCTGCAGCAGCCACAGCTGCATCCAGCGCGGCTTGCGGGTTCGCATGGGTACTGGCTTGCACGTCTTTACGCGTGTTACTCACCTGCCAAACCTCTTGCAGCTGAGTGGCTTTGGCCGCGCGCTCGGTGGGCAAATCGCAAAAATACCAACGATCCACCAAAGGGCCCACACGCGCCAACATGGGCGCCACGTCTTTGTCGGCCATGGCACCAAACACCACGTGGGTGGTGGGATAAAACCCCATGGCATCGAGGTTTTCAGTGAGTGCTGCCACCGCGTGGGCGTTGTGCGCCACATCAAACACCAGCGCCGGCTGGCCCGGCACGATTTGGAACCGCCCTGGCAACTCGACCAAGCTCAAACCATTGCGAATGGCTTGGGCCGTCACAGGCATCTCGCTGCGCAAGGCCTCGAGCGCGGCCAGCACGCCGCTGGCATTGACCAGCTGGTTGGCGCCACGCAAGGCGGGATACGCCAAACCGCTGTAACGACGGCCACGACCTGCCCAGCCCCACTGCTGCTTGTCGCCCGTGAAGTTGAAATCACGGCCAAACAACCACAGGTCTGCACCAATTTCGGTGGCGTGGTCAATCACACTTTGCGGTGGCACGGGGTCGCTCACGATGACGGGGCGGCCCGTGCGCATGATGCCCGCCTTCTCGCGGCCAATGGTTTCGCGATCGTGGCCTAAGAAGTCCATGTGGTCCAAGTCGATGCTGGTGATGATCGAGCAAGTCGGGTCAATCACATTCACCGCATCCAATCGACCGCCCAAGCCCACTTCAAGAATGGCCACATCGATGGGGGATGAAGCCATCAAACTCAGGATCGCCAAGGTGGTGAACTCGAAGTAAGTGAGTGACACCTCACCGCCTTGGGTACGCGCAGCTTCTACTTTTTCAAAATGCGGCAGCAAGTCGTCCGCTTGCACGGTTTCACCATGCACACGGCAGCGTTCTTGGAAATGCACCAAATGTGGCGAGGTGTAAACACTGGGGCGATAGCCCGCCTCAAGCAAACAGGCCTCCAACATGGCGCAGGTCGAGCCCTTGCCGTTGGTGCCTGCCACGGTGATGACGGGGCAATTGAATTTGAGCGCCATGCGCTCGGCCACGGTGCGCACACGGTCCAAGCCCATGTCAATGTTTTTGGGGTGCAAGCGCTCGCAATGTGCGAGCCAGCTGTCAAGTGAATTCATCTTTCAATTGTCGCCCACCGTGACCGTCTATTCGGTTTACGGCATGATTCAACCCCATGAGCAAAACAAGCATCACCGTTTACGGCATTCCCAACTGCGACAGCGTCAAGAAAGCCCGTGTCTGGCTAACCGACCATGGCGTGGATTACGTGTTTCACGATTTCAAAAAACAAGGCGTACCACCCGAAGCCGTCGATCTGTGGCTCAAGCATGTGAGCTGGGACGTGTTGGTCAACCGCAAAGGCACGACGTGGCGCAAGCTAGACCCCGCGTTACAAGCGAGCGTGACAGACAACGCATCTGCCCGTGCCTTGATGCTGGAACACGCCAGTGTGATCAAGCGCCCCGTCGTGGTCAAAGAACAAAGCGTGATCGTGGGCGTCAACCCAGAGGCTTGGGCTGGCGTTGTAGCTTGAGCCATTTGAAAGCGAGTTTTACCGCCGCTTTACAGTGCAACTCAACCGAAGCACTACACTTCTGCCAAGTTCAACCGGAACATTCCATGAAAAACAAATCTATCCAACTATCCTTGCTCGCCAGTTTGATGGCCGTGCTCGCTTCTGTTTCAGTGCAGGCCCAAGAGGTCGGCAAAGTCATCTCCAGCACCCCCATCATTCAACAAGTGGCCGTGCCACGCCAAGTGTGTAACAACGAGCAAGTTGTCACGGGCGGCCAAAAGTCTGGTGCAGGTGCAGCCATGGGCGCGATCGCAGGTGGCGCCATTGGTAACAACGTGGGCCAAGGCTCAGGTCGTGCTGCAGCCACCATGCTGGGACTGTTTGGCGGCGCCATCTTGGGCGACAAGATCGAAGGCCCAGGCACACCTGAAGTGCGCAACGTGCAAAACTGCAGCCAACAAATGTTCTACGAAAACCGCACCATGGCTTACAACGTGGTTTACGAATTCGCAGGCAAGCAGTACACCGTGCAAATGCCCCAAGACCCAGGCCCCACCGTGCGTTTGCAAATCACGCCCATGGCCCCAGCGGCCAACACCAGCTACGGCAATGTGCCCCCACCCGGCTCTGCCCCTCGCTACTGAGCCATTCGCACGCTCATTTGGGCGTTTGAGTAACCAAAAGCCGCTTTCAGCGGCTTTTGTCGTTTTGGGTCCCCTAAAATCTACGGTTTTGCAATTCATACCGAGCGCACACCATGACCACAGAAAAAATCGACAGCGTCAGCATCACCACCAAAGCCAATGTGTTTTTTGACGGCAAGTGCATCAGCCACGCCATCACCACAGCCAACGGCACCAAGCTGTCGGTCGGCGTCATCTTGCCTGCCACCCTCACCTTCAACACCGCAGCCCCCGAAGTGATGGAGTGCGTGGCTGGTTTTTGTGAATACAAACTCGACGGCAGCAACGACTGGGTCAAGTCCAGCGCTGGCGAAAAATTCAACGTGCCTGGCAACTCGAAGTTCGACATTCGCGTGACTGAGCCCTACCACTACATCTGCCACTTCGGTTGATCGACGGCGGACACACAACACCATGAGCACCATTCTTCAAAACTTGCCCAAGGGCCAAAAAGTCGGCATCGCCTTCTCAGGCGGCCTCGACACCTCTGCTGCCCTGTTGTGGATGAAGCAAAAGGGCGCTGTGCCCTACGCCTACACCGCCAACCTCGGCCAGCCCGACGAGTCGGACTACAACGAAATTCCACGCAAAGCGATGGAATACGGCGCCGAAAAAGCCCGCCTCATCGACTGCCGCAAACAACTCGCCCACGAAGGCATTGCAGCCATTCAGTGCGGTGCGTTCCACATCAGCACCGGTGGCATCACCTACTTCAACACCACGCCTCTGGGCCGTGCCGTCACCGGCACCATGCTCGTGGCTGCGATGAAAGAAGACGACGTCAACATCTGGGGCGATGGCAGCACCTTCAAGGGCAACGACATCGAGCGCTTTTACCGCTACGGTTTGTTGACCAACCCCAGCTTGAAAATCTACAAGCCTTGGCTGGACCAACTCTTCATCGACGAACTCGGTGGCCGCGCTGAAATGTCAGCCTTCATGACCGCCAACGGTTTTGGCTACAAGATGAGCGCCGAAAAAGCCTACAGCACCGACAGCAACATGCTGGGCGCGACCCACGAAGCCAAAGACCTCGAGAGCCTCTCTAGCGGCATGAAGATCGTCAACCCCATCATGGGCGTGCCCTTCTGGCGTGACGACTGCGTGGTGAAAGCCGAAGAAATCACCATCCGTTTTGAAGAAGGCCAACCCGTCGCTTTGAACGGTGTGGAATACGCGGACCCAGTTGAGCTGTTCTTGAAAGCCAACGAAATCGGTGGCCGTCATGGTTTGGGCATGAGCGACCAAATCGAGAACCGCATCATCGAAGCCAAAAGCCGTGGCATCTACGAAGCCCCCGGCATGGCGTTGTTGCACATCGCTTATGAGCGTTTGGTGACCGGCATTCACAACGAAGACACCATCGAGCAGTACCGCATCAACGGCCTGCGCTTGGGCCGCTTGTTGTACCAAGGCCGTTGGTTTGACCCACAGTCCATCATGTTGCGCGAAACTGCCCAACGCTGGGTGGCACGCGCCGTGACCGGCACCGTGACGCTGGAACTGCGCCGTGGCAACGACTACAGCATCTTGAACACCGAAAGCCCCAACCTGACCTACGCCCCCGAGCGTTTGAGCATGGAAAAGGTCGAAGACGCCCCATTCAGCCCACTCGACCGCATTGGCCAATTGACCATGCGCAACCTGGACATCGTGGACACACGCGCCAAGTTGGGCATCTACGCACACACAGGCTTGCTGTCGCTGGGCGAAGGTGCAGACATGATCAAGCTCGAAGGCGGCAAGAAGTAATCACTTCTGCCCCAATAAAAAAAGCGACCCTTGGGTCGCTTTTTTTATTTAGAGGATGATGGCCACATCTGCATTGCACGGAGATCGCCATGAATAACCCCAACTGGTACGCACGTTTCGCCAAGCAAACAGCGCGCACGAGCGGTCGCTCTTATGTGTTTGCACTCGCTGTTGGTGTGATCGGGATTTGGCTCATCACTGGCCCTTTGTTTGACTTCAGTGACACGTGGCAATTGGTCATCAACACAGGCACCACCATCGTCACCTTCTTGATGGTGTTTTTGATTCAAAACACACAAAACCGTGACACAGAAGCCATCCAACTCAAACTCGATGAGCTGATTCGTGCGACACAAGGCGCACACAACGCTTTGCTAGATTTGGAAGAACTCGAACAAGAAAACCTACAAGTGTTCAAAAAGAAATACCAAGCCCTCGCACAAGATGCAAGGCGTCAACTCATTGAAGGCGGCTTAGATACGGGCACGCCAGAGGCATAAAGCCTCACACCACCACAGGCTCTGGCTCTAAGCGAATCCCAAACCGCTCGTACACGCTGGTTTGAATGGCCTTCGCCAAGGTCATCACCTCGCCGCCCGTGCAGGGGTGCTCTTTGCCCCCCACGTTGACCAACACCAACGCTTGTTTTTCGTACACACCCGCGTTGCCCACGGTTTTACCTTTCCAACCGCAGGCGTCGATCAGCCAACCGGCAGCCAGCTTGATACGGCCATCGTCTAGCAGGTAGTGCACCACTTTGGGCTCACGCGCGATGATGTCGTCGCACTGGTCTTGGGTGACCGTGGGGTTTTTGAAGAAGCTGCCTGCGTTGCCAATGACCGCTGGGTCTGGCAGCTTGGCGCGGCGAATGGCGCACACCCATTCAAAGATTTGTTGAGCTGTGGGGTTGCTGATACCGGTCTCGGTCATTTTGCGTTCGAGGTCAAGATAGCCCAGCACGGGCTTCCAGTCTTTGCGCAACAAGAACCGCACGCGGGTGATCAGCACTTTGCCAGCCAAGCCAAAACCATTCGGGCCGCTGCTCGCATGCTTGAACACCGAGTCACGGTAGCCAAACGCGCATTGCGCGGCATCGAGGCTGAAGGTTTGACCGGTGGTCAGATCCATCGCGTCCAAGGAGTGAAAACGGTCTTGCAGCTCCACGCCATACGCGCCAATGTTTTGCACGGGCGACGCGCCCACGCTGCCCGGAATGAGCGCCATGTTCTCTAAGCCGGGCCAACCGTTGTCCAGCGTCCAAGCCACCAAGTCATGCCAGTTCTCACCCGCCGCAGCTTCGACCACCCAGGCCTTGTCAGTCTCTTCGACCAAACGCATGCCTTTGATTTCCACCTTCAGGACCAAAGGTTTCACATCGCCTGTCAGCACAATGTTGCTGCCGCCGCCCAACACAAACTTGGGCGCTTCGCGCAAGGCCGCATCGGCCAGCACGGCCTGCACATCGGCCTCGGTGTGCACACGGACCAGTTGCAGCGCTTTGGCTGAAATGCCAAAGGTGTTGTGCGCTTGAAGGGGGGTGTTGGGTTCCACTAACATAGGGCGATTGTCTCATTCTGAATTTGAAAGCCGACTGCCATGCCTTCTTTTGACACCGTACTCGAACCCAACTTGGTCGAAGTGAAAAACGCCGTTGAAAACACGGCCAAAGAAATCGCCACCCGTTTTGACTTCAAAGGCACATCTGCTGCCGTGGAACTCAAAGACAAAGAGATCACCATGTTTGGCGACGCCGACTTTCAGCTGGTGCAAGTCGAAGACGTGCTGCGCAACAAACTGACCAAGCGCGAAGTCGATGTGCGCTTCCTCGACAAAGGCGATGTGCAAAAAGTGGGCGGTGACAAGGTCAAACAAGTCATCAAAATCCGCAACGGCATTGAAACCGAAGTGTCCAAAAAGATTCAACGCCTGCTCAAAGACAGCAAGATCAAAGTGCAAGCCGCCATCCAAGGCGATGCGGTGCGCGTGAGCGGCACCAAGCGCGACGACTTGCAAGCCGCCATGGCCTTGATTCGCAAAGACATGACCGACTTGCCTTTGTCGTTCAACAACTTCCGCGACTAAGCCGCCAATTCGCGCACATTCGCCAAGCTGTCCTTCATGTCAGCTTGTGCGATTTTTAAATCGTAGGTGTTTTGTAAATTCAACCAATACTGCGGCGTTTGGCCTAGCGCTCGACCCAAACGCAAAGCCAACTCAGCCGTCACCGGACGGTCTCCCTTTAGTAAATGCGACACACGCATCGGCGACACGCCCAAAGCATCGGCAAACGCCACTTGCGTTAGGCCTAACTCATCCAGTGTTTCACGCAAGAACTCACCGGGGTGGATGGCAACAAGCCCATTCGCAGGTTTTTTCATAGCATTCATCCTCAGTGGCAATCAATGATTTCAACATCTCGCGCATTGCCACGCTCAAACCGAAAGCACACACGCCACCGGTCGTTGATGCGAATGCTCCATTGCCCTAGCCGATCGCCTGACAAACTCTCCAGCCGATTCGACGGGGGTTGCCTTAAATCATCCACATCGGTTGCGGCTTCAAGCTGAGTCAACCGCATCATCGCTCTTCGCAAAATTTCGGGAGACAGCCGGCGCGATTTACCTGTGGCAAATAAGCTTTGAGTTTCGGTGTTGGCAAAACTCTCAATCACGGTTTAATTATAAACAATTTGTTTACGCCTCGAAGCATGAAAAACAACATGCTAGGTTTGGCCCTTACCGTTAGAGCCAAGCCTTACGCACAAGCTGTTCAAGCAGATGGCGTATCTACTTCTTTCTTCGCACCAATCTTCGACTCTTGACCAGACACCAAGCGGGCGATGTTGTCTTTGTGGCGCATCAGCAGCAAGGCACTCATCACCATCACAGCCAACAACTCGGCTTCGCTCATTTGCCACACAGCTTGGTTACCCATCAAATAGTAGGCAGGCGCCAGCAAAGAGGCCGACAAAGCCGCCAGTGACGAGTAGCGAAACACCACGGCCATCAGCAACCAAGTGCCCATCACGGCAGCGCCCAGCAAGGGCTCCACACCAAACAACACGCCTGCAGCCGTGGCCACGCCCTTGCCACCTTTGAAGGCAAAGAACACGGGCCACAAATGGCCAATGAATGCCGAGATGGCGACTAAAGCCACAGCTTGGTCATCTAGCCCAAAAGCGGGGCCATACAACTTGACCAGCAACACGGGGAAATAGCCCTTGAGGGCATCAAACAACAAAGTGGCGATGGCCGCTTTTTTGTTGCCCGAGCGCAGCACATTGGTCGCGCCAGGGTTTTGGCTGCCGTAAGTGCGTGGGTCATCCAAGCCCATCACACGGCTCACGATGACCGCAAAGGACAAAGAGCCAATCAAATAGCCACCCACGGCCAACATCACAACGACTGAAGCGTCTGCAAACATTTAACTTTCCTTTTTTTATTTTTTATTGCGCAGGGTCGCGCATCTCCCAACGGATGGCATCAATCGCAGCCAACACCTCAGGCGACAAGGTGGTGCCCCATGCGTCCAAATCGGCATCAAGTTGCGCCATCGAGGTCACACCAATGATGGTGCTCGCCACCTGCCACTTGGCGTAGCAAAACGCCAGCGCCATTTGCGAGGGTGTCATGCCATTTTCTTTGGCCAGTGTGTTGTAACGACGGGCAGCAACCAATGCTTCGGGTCGGCCCCAGCGTTGCTTACGCACACTCTCGTAGCCAGAGATGCGCGCACCTTTGGGCGCATCTGGGCCGGTGATACCGCTGGCGTCGTACTTACCTGTGAGCAAGCCAAAGCCCAAGGGTGAATACGCCAACAGGGACACATTCAAGCGGTGGCAAGTTTCGTCCAGGCCGTTTTCATACGTGCGGTTGATCAAACAATATGGGTTTTGCGTGGTGGCCACGCGTGGCAAGCCATGCTGCTCGGCCAAACGCACAAACTCATGCACGCCATACGGGGTTTCGTTCGACAAACCCACATGACGCACCTTGCCCGCCTTCACCAACTGCGCCAGTGCTTCGAGCTGGGCGTGGATGGTGAGCTCAGAATTTTCTTTTTTCGGGTCGTAATACACCGCGCCAAAGGCAGGCACATGGCGCTCGGGCCAGTGGATTTGGTAGAGGTCAATCACATCGGTTTGCAAACGGCGCAAGCTGCCTTCACAAGAGGCGACGAAGTCTTTGACGGTCAAGTTCAGGTGGTCGCGAATCCAAGGCATGCCGCGAGATGGGCCAGCCACTTTGGTGGCCACCACCAGCTTTTGTCGTGCCCCTGGGTTCTTGGCAAACCAGTTGCCAATGATGGTTTCGGTGTGGCCGCAGGTCTCGGCCTTGGGTGGCACCGAATACATCTCGGCTGTGTCAATGAAGTTCACGCCACGCGCCAGCGAATGGTCGAGGATGGCGTGCGAATCAGCTTCATTGACTTGTTCGCCAAAAGTCATCGTGCCCAAACAAATAGGCGTGACATGCAAATCGCTGGTACCCAGCTGAACGAGAGGAAAAGTCATGGATTCACTCCAAGTAGGAGACTGGTGAAAAACCCGACAAGTCTAAAGCCTGCGGGGCCCCTTCGTTATGTCGCCTTGGCACGCTCTTCTTCTTGCAAACGCAACACACGGCGTTGCACCTTGCCTGTCGTGGTCATGGGCAGTTCACGAATGAACTCAATCTCTTTGGGGTACTCGTACGGTGCAAGCTTGCCGCGCACATGCAGTTGCAAGTCAGCCACCAAGGCGTCGCTGGCTTCGTGCCCTGCGGCCAACACCACATAGGCTTTGACCAACGCACCACGCTCAACATCAGGCTTGGGCACCACCGCTGCGTTGGCCACGGCTGGGTGTTTGACCAAGCAGTTTTCAATTTCGCTGGGCCCAATGCGGTAGCCCGCCGCTTTGAACACATCGTCTGCACGGCCTTGGTACCAGAGGTAGCCATCTTCATCGCGTACCGCCATATCGCCCGTGCGGCACCAGTCGCTCGTGTATTTGCCCAAGGTTGATTTTTCGTTTTTCCAATAACCCAAAAAGAAAATCGGATCAGGCTGGCCGTGTTGGTTGTAGCGGTTGAGCGCCACATCGCCAGGCACGCCTGTGGGGCACTCGTTGCCCTCTTCGTCAATCACGGCCACGCGGTGACCGGGGTAGCCCTTGCCCATGCTGCCAGGCTTGGCGGGCCAGCCCACGTTCTTGCGGTGCACAGACACGCCCTCGCCCATAGCGCCCCACTCCATCGCGCAGTTGCCCACGATGTAGTTGATTTCGGTTTGGCCAAACATCTCGTTCACCGTCACACCCAGCTGCGTTTGGCAATAGCCAAACACAGCATCACCCACCGCCTCGCCCGCGCTCATCATGGCTTGCAGCTTGAGTTTGAATTGGCTGCTGGGCTTGGGGTAAGCCTTCATCATGGCCTTCAACGCGGTAGGAAACAAAAACGTGTGCGTGACGCCGTGCTGCTGCATGAGTGTGAAAGCCAGCTCGGGGCTGAAACGCCCATTCCACGCCACGATGGGACGGCCAAAGTACAGGGTGGGGAGCAAGGCATCCATCAAACCGCCGGTCCAAGCCCAATCGGCGGGCGACCAAAACACCGCCTCGCTGCCTGTGGGCAAATGCGCGGCGTTTGAGGCTTGGTTGGAAGTGGCTTGCGTTGCAAACCCAAACCAGTTTTGGCTACACACAAAACCTGTCAAGTTGCCAATCAAGGCACGGTGGGGAATGAGCGCACCTTTAGGCGGGCCCGTGGTGCCACTGGTGTAAATCAACACCGCGCCTTCGTCCGCTTTGGTTTGCGCCGCCGTGAACGCGCGTTGCTGCGCGGCAATGGCGCTGGCGTAGTCCACATCCACATGCAGCATGTCGGCGGCGTTGCTCAAGTCCACCCCGATCACCTCGCGCAACGCGGGGCATTGCGCACGCACAGCCAATACATTGCTCACCGATGACGCATCGGCAATGGCCACCACAGCCTCACTGTCTTGCAAGCGGTATTCCAAAGCCTCAGGGCCAAACAGCAGCGACAGCGGCATGGCCACTGCCCCCATTTGCATGACTGCCACATAAGCCACCGCCGTTTCAAAACGTTGCGGCAGCACGATGGCCACTCGGTCGCCACGCTGCACGCCAAGGTCAGTCAGCACATGACTCAGCGCATCGGCGGCTTGTTGTAGCTGAGCATAGGTGTAGCTGCGCGGCGCCACTGCATGCCCGCTGGCATCAGCAGCGGCGTGTTCAACGATCGCGATACGAGATGAAGCATCAGGCTGTGCCGCCCAACGGCGGCTGCACACCTCAGCCATGTTGAAGTGTTCAGGCACGTACCAGCCAAAACCTTGTTGCATGGCTTGGTAAAAATCGTGTGAAGAAGCGCCTGCTGAATGTGTGGCCATGTCTCGTGTCCTTATGATTCGAAGAATGTACCCAATCCAAAAGCCTTCGCGCAGCGAGTTTGTCCCAATCCGTCACCTGAGTTACCACGTCTTGCAGTGGGGCGCGCCCTCTCCAGACAAAACACCCCTCGTCATGGTGCATGGTTGGATGGATGTGGCTGCCTCGTTCCAGTTTGTCATCGACGCCTTGAAAGACGACCATTGGGTCATCGCCCCAGACTGGCGCGGCTTTGGCCTCACAGACACCCCCAACACCGACAACTTCTTTTTCCCCGACTACTTGGCCGACCTCGACCAACTGCTCGACCACTACGTCGGCGAGCGGCAGGTAAACCTGCTGGGCCACAGCATGGGCGGCCATGTGGCCACGATGTACGCAGGCATTCGCCCTGAGCGCATTCAAAAGCTCATCAACCTCGAAGGCTTTGGCATGCCTGCCACCCGCCCTACCCAAGCCCCAGGCCGCTTGGCCAAGTGGATGGACGAGCTCAAAGCCTTGCAGCGCGGCGAGTTAGACCTCAAGCCCTACCCCAACCTCGAGGCCGTGGCGCAACGCCTGATCAAAACCAACCCACGCCTTGGCACCGACAAAGCCCACTGGCTGGCTCAACACTGGGCGCGCCCCAACGACCAAGGCGAATGGCGCATCTTGGGCCATGCGGCGCACAAAGTGATCAACGCCCAGCTGTTCAAAACCGACGAAACCCAAGCCATTTACGAGCGCATCACCGCCCCCACCCTGTGCGTGGTGGCCAGCACCGACAGCATGAGCCAGTGGTGGAAAGACAGCTACACCTTGGACGACTTCATGCAGCGCATCGCCGCCGTGCCCAACATCACCCATGCGGTCATTGAGGAAGCCGGTCACATGCTGCACCACGACCAGCCTGAACAGCTTGCGCACCTGATTGAGAACTTTCTCGCAGAAACTCAGAATTCATGACTTTTCTTCGATCCTTTGCACGCCACGCCCTGGCGCTTAGCTTGATTGCAAGCTTCAATTTGCAAGCTCAAACGGCAGAATCAGCCCCCCACGACTGGCAACCCTGCCCTGATGTTTTGGCCGAAAGCGGCGCTCCCGCACCTGCCAAAGACAAACAATGGGATTTGACCCTGGCCCCCTATGCGCACCACTGGCGTTTCAGCCCAGATCACCGCCCTGTCTTCTTAGGCGCGATGGACCGCCATGTGAACGGCAACCGCTTTTGTGGGGTTGCCCTGTTCCGCAACTCCTTTGGGCAGCCCGCAAGCTACGTCTACGTGGGTAAACAATGGAATAACCTGCTGGGCAACCCTCAGCTGTTCGCCAAAGTCTCCGCAGGCCTCATCTACGGCTACAAAGGCAAATACCAAGACAAGATTCCCTTCAACGACTACGGCATCGCACCGGCCATCATCCCGTCTCTGGGCTATACATTCACGTCAAGTGACTCAGCACAGGTGATGTTGCTTGGCACAGCGGGGCTTTTGTTCTCTTACGGGCGCAGCTTCTAAGCACCGGCCCGAACGTGAGAAAATCCGTGGTTTTCGCCAATACATAAAGAAGACCGCACCATGGAAGCAGAACGCATCAACCTCATTGGATCTACCCTCGCCGACCTGAGCGTGCGCACGGTAGATCTCCGGAGGTATCTTTGACTACGATGCCAAAGCCGAACGCCTACGCACCGTCAATGCTTCGCTAGAAGACCCCACCATTTGGAACGACCCCAAAAAAGCGCAAGAGCTGGGTCGTGAAAAGAAAGCCCTCGACGGCGTCGTCGTCACCCTCACCCGCCTGACCCAAGAGCTGGCAGACAACGCCGAGTTGTTTGAAATGAGCAAAGCCGACAACGACGAAGACGGCTTGATGACCATCGAGACCGACACCCAAGGCTTGGTCAAAACCATCGAAGAGCTCGAATTCCGCCGCATGTTCAGCAACGAAGCAGACCCGCTGAATTGCTTCTTGGACATCCAAGCCGGTGCCGGTGGCACCGAAGCCTGCGACTGGGCCAGCATGTTGCTGCGCCAATACCTCAAGTACGCCGAACGCAAAGGCTTTAAAACCACGGTTGAAGACGAATCTGCAGGCGACGTGGCCGGCATCAAAGGCGCGACCATCAAGATCGAAGGCGAATACGCGTTTGGTTTGTTGCGCACTGAAACTGGCGTGCACCGCTTGGTGCGCAAGTCGCCCTTCGACAGCTCGGGCGGTCGCCACACCTCGTTCGCGTCGGTGTTTGTGTACCCCGAAATCGATGACTCGATCGAGATCGACATCAACCCCGCCGACGTGCGCACCGACACCTACCGTGCCTCGGGCGCGGGTGGTCAGCACATCAACAAAACCGACTCTGCTGTGCGTTTGACCCACATCCCCACCGGCATCGTGGTGCAGTGTCAAGACGGCCGCAGCCAGCACAGCAACCGTGACGTGGCATGGAAACGTCTGCGCTCACGCTTGTACGACTTCGAAATGCGCAAGCGCCAAGAAGAACAACAAAAACTCGAAGACACCAAGACCGATGTGGGCTGGGGTCACCAAATTCGCAGCTACGTGCTCGATAACAGCCGCATCAAAGACTTGCGTACCAACGTTGAAGTCTCGGCCACACAAAAAGTCTTGGACGGCGACCTCGATGCTTTCATCGAAGCGTCACTCAAGCAAGGCATTTAAGGAACACCATGTACCGTGAAGGCACAGCCCCATTGATTCAACGCGCCGACTACACCGCGCCCGCGTTTTGGATCGACACCGTCGATCTGACGTTTGACCTTGACCCCGCCAAAACCCGCGTGCTCAACCAAATGCGCGTGCGCCGCAACCCAGACGTGTCGGCGCAGCCCCTGCGTTTGGACGGCGACGAACTCAACCTCGCCCGTGTGTTGGTCAACGGCCAAGGCACCTCGTTCAAGATGGACGGCAGCCAGTTGGTGCTGGAGAACTTGCCTGAAGGCCACGAAGCTTTCGACTTGGAAATCTTCACCACCTGCAACCCTGCGAAGAACACCAAGCTCATGGGCTTGTATGTGAGCAACGACTCGTTCTTCACGCAGTGCGAGGCAGAGGGCTTTCGCCGCATCACCTACTTCTTGGACCGCCCCGATGTGATGTCGAGCTACAGCGTCACGCTGCGCGCCGACAAAAAAGCATTCCCTGTGTTGCTGAGCAACGGCAACTTGGTGGAAGAAGGCGACTTGGATGAAGGCCGCCACTTCGCCAAGTGGGTCGACCCACACAAAAAACCCAGCTACTTGTTTGCCTTGGTCGCAGGCCAGTTTGTCTGCCGCGAACAGCGCGTCAAAGCGCCATCGGGCAAAGAACATTTGCTGCAAGTGTTTGTGCGCTCTGGCGATTTGGACAAAACCGAGCACGCCATGAACTCACTCATGGCCAGCATCAAGTGGGACGAGCAGCGCTTCAACTTGAGCCTCGACCTCGAGCGCTTCATGATCGTCGCCACCAGCGACTTCAACATGGGCGCGATGGAAAACAAAGGCCTCAACATCTTCAACACCAAGTTTGTGTTGGCCAACTCCGCCACCGCTACCGACATGGACTACGCCAACATCGAGAGCGTGGTCGGCCATGAATACTTCCACAACTGGACGGGCAACCGCGTCACTTGTCGCGACTGGTTCCAGCTCTCACTCAAAGAAGGCCTGACGGTTTTCCGCGATCAAGAGTTCAGCCAAGACTTGGCCGCTGAAGCGCTCAAAGACAACCCAACAGCTGCCGCCTCGGCCAAAGCCGTCAAGCGCATCGAAGACGTGCGCCTGTTGCGCACCGCACAGTTCCCAGAAGACGCAGGCCCCATGGCCCACCCCGTGCGTCCTGACAGCTATGTAGAGATCAACAACTTCTACACCGTCACGATTTACGAAAAAGGCTCCGAGGTTGTGCGCATGATGCAAACCTTGACGAGCCGTGAAGGCTTTGCCAAAGGCATGTCGCTCTACTTCGAGCGCCACGATGGTCAAGCGGTGACGTGTGACGACTTCGCCCAAGCCATTGCCGATGCCAACCCCGGCTCTGCACTGGCTACACACCTCACGCAGTTCAAGCGTTGGTACGCACAAGCAGGCACACCCCGTGTGCAAGCCGCAGGCAGCTACAGCGCCGACACACGCACCTACACACTCGCCTTGAGCCAAAGCTGCCCGCCCAGCCCCGGTCAAGAGCACAAAGAACCGTTTGTCATTCCCGTGCAATTTGGCTTGCTGGGTGCTGATGGCCGCGAGGTGTTGCCCACGCAACTCTTGGTGCTCACTGAAAGCCAGCAAAACTTCGAATTCAAAGACTTGTCGCTGCAAGCTGATGAAGAGCCCGTGCCATCTATCTTGCGCGGCTTCAGCGCCCCTGTGGTGTTGGAGAAAGACTTCACCCCCACACAGCTGCTCACGCTCCTCGCACACGACACCGACCCGTTCAACCAATGGGAAGCCGCGCAACGCCTGTGCCTGAATGCAGCGCTCACCGCAGTAGCAGCCAGCGATGCGCCTGCGCAAGTGTTAGATGCCGCCTTGGTACAAGCTTTGCGCACCGTGCTGCGCAACCCGGCTTTGGATGCCGCGTTCAAAGACTTGGTGCTCACCTTGCCTTCTGAAACCTACATCGCTGAACAGCTCGATGTGGTTGACCCTCAACGCATCCATGCCGTGCGTGAAGCCATGCGCGCACAACTCGCCCGCGAGTTGCACGACGACTGGGCTTGGGCGTTTGAAACCCACAGCGAAAACGGCGCGTTCAGCCCCGACCCCGTGTCGAGTGGCCGCCGCGCTTTGAGTGGCATGGCCCTCACCATGTTGTGCTTGGATGCACGCACCACGGGCGACGAAGTGTGGCCTGGCCGCACCTTCCAACGCTTCAAAGACGCGCACAACATGACCGACCGCTTCAATGCACTGAGTGCCTTGGTACAAGCGCAGTCTGTCAGCGCGGGCCATGACTTGGCCGCCGATGCCTTGCAGCGCTTCTACAACCTATTCCACAACGAAGCCTTGGTGATGGACAAGTGGTTTGCTCTGCAAGCGGGCAGCACCGACCGTGGTGGCAACATCTTGTCGCTGGTGCGCAACCTCATGCTGCACCCCGACTTCCACATCAAAAACCCCAACCGCGCACGCAGCCTGATCTTCAGTTTCTGCAGTGCCAACCCCGGCGCCTTCCACCGCAGCGATGCGGCGGGCTATGTGTTCTGGAGTGAACGCGTGTTAGAGCTCGACGCCATCAACCCCCAAGTCGCCGCCCGTTTGGCACGCGCCTTGGACCGTTGGAGCAAGCTGGCCGAGCCCTATCGCACCGCTGCGCACGAAGCCATCAAACGCGTTGCCGCCAAAACCGATTTAAGCAACGACGTGCGCGAAGTGGTTTCGCGCGCGCTCTCCAACTAAGGACTTGCCATGCCTGTTTCTCTCACCCGCTATCTGGTCGAACAACAACGCGCCAAAGGCCTCATCCCCTCCGAGCTGCGCTTGTTGCTCGAAGTCGTGGCACGTGCTTGCAAGAGCATCAGCCACGCCGTGAACAAAGGCGCCTTGGGCAGCGAGCTCGGCGATGTCATGGGCTCAGCCGGCAGCGAAAACGTGCAAGGCGAAGTGCAAAAGAAACTCGACATCATCGCCAACGATGTGTTGATCGAAGCCAACGAATGGGGCGGCCACTTGGCCGCGATGGCGTCCGAAGAAATGGACAGCATCCACGTCGTGCCCAACCGCTACCCACAAGGCGAATACCTCTTGATGTTTGACCCACTCGATGGCTCAAGCAACATCGAGGTCAACGTGAGCATCGGCACCATCTTCAGCGTGCTCAAAAAAGTAGACCCCAGCAAAGGCGTGAGCGAAGACGACTTCTTGCAGCCAGGCACCCAACAAGTGGCCGCAGGCTACTGCGTGTACGGCCCACAAACCACCTTGGTGCTAACCGTGGGTGATGGCGTGTCTATGTTCACCTTGGACCGCGAGCAAGGCTCGTTTGTGTTGACGCAAGAAAACGTCAAAGTCCCTGCCGACACCAAAGAATTCGCCATCAACATGAGCAACATGCGCCACTGGGACGAGCCCGTGAAGCGCTACATCGACGAATGCTTAGCTGGCGAAGAAGGCCCACGCGGCAAAAACTTCAACATGCGCTGGATCGCCTCCATGGTGGCCGACGTGCACCGCATCCTCACACGCGGTGGTGTGTTCATGTACCCATGGGACAAGCGCGAGCCAGGCAAAGCTGGCAAGCTGCGCCTGATGTACGAAGCCAACCCCATGAGCTGGTTGATCGAACAAGCCGGTGGTGCTGCCACCGACGGTCGCCAACGCATCTTGGACATTCAGCCCACCCAACTGCACCAACGTGTGAGCGTGGTGTTGGGTTCTAAGAACGAAGTCGATCGTGTGACCAGCTACCACACGCAAAAGTAAACATTTAAGGTTCAAAACAAAAGCCCGCTTCATGCGGGCTTTTGCTTGTCTGCTGTTTGTGTAATGTACGGAAATAAAACTTCATACCGTCAGTGCTAGCCTTCGACAAATTCTTTAAACCGATGACGCTTTTCTCTCACTTTTTTGCACGCTGTCTTTTTGCCTCGAGCTTGTTCATCAGTTCAATAGCGATGGCGTCGGTGCACGACCACATCCAACAGCGTGCGTACTGGGAAGACCCATCGGCACAAGCCTCATTCGAACAAGCGCAGCAACAAGCCCTCACACCGTATGAGGGTGTACTCAGCCGTGGCTACACGCAGTCGGTCGTTTGGGTGCGTCTTCAAATTGCGCCGCCTGCACACGCCAAGCCAGACGACAAACTGGTGCTTCGCATTCGCCCCATCTACCTCGACAACATCAAACTGTTTGATCCGCTTGACCCGCGCAACACACCCCGCACCAGCGGCGACCAAACCGAATACCAAGACGAAGAGTACCGTTCTCTCTCGCATGCCTTTGTCATTCCAGCAGGCACAGAACCTCGGTTTGTCTGGCTACGCATTCAATCCACCAGCACCACCATGATGCACGCGCAAGCCCTCACGCTTGACGACATGCACGCTGCTGAACACACACTCATGCTAAGTGGCTACTTCACGCTGTCACTCATCAGCCTGTTTTTGATGCTCGGCCTGTTGAACTGGGTCAACACACGCGAATCGTTATATGCCGCCTTTGCATTTCGCAACTTCATCTACCTGTTCTACACCGCTGCCTTCTTTGGCTTGCATCGCTATTTATTGAGCGGTGTGGTATCGGCCCACTACTTGGATTTGGGCTACAGCTGGCTGGTACTCGGCGGAACCGTTGTTTCTCTTTGGTTTGAAACACAGTTTCTCTCCGAATACAAACGCCCTTTAGCGGTGCAATACATTTTCAAAGGCTACTTCGTTTGGACGGGCATAGACGCTGTCCTGCTGAGCCTAGGCTACGCCCATCATGCCCTCAAAATGAACATGATGCTCAATGCCGTGGGCATCCTCTCTTTGTTGGCGCTAGCCGTTTTCTTCATCAAAGACCACCCCCCTGCCCCTCACAAAAACCCAGGACTGATCAAGAAAAAATTCATCGTCAGCTACTACATGCTTCTCACCAGCTGGATGTTTTTAAGCGTTCTGCCTTACCTCGGCCAAATTGTTGGCACCGAGTTCTCTGCCAGTGGCTTCGTGTACTACGCCATCTTCTCGAGCTTGAACATCGCCGTTTTGATGGACCTGCGCGCACGGCAATTGCGCAAAGCACATACGCAAATGGCACGCGATCTGGCCTTGTCCGAGCAACAAGTGCTGATTGAAAAAAACCGCCACGAAGAATCCACACAACTGCTTACCATGCTCATGCATGAGTTGAAAAACCCTTTGGCCGTCATCGACTTGGCTCAGCAAACCTCTGAAGACGCACACGCCAAAGACTACGTCAGCCGCAACGTCTCCATCATTCGCAATGTGCTCGATCAATGCTTGAGTGCAGACCGTTTGTCAGACGGAAAAATCAACATTCAAAAACAAAACGTCGATGTGATCGAAGTCATTGACGACATCACGGACGAAAAACAGCGTGACGACCACACATTCAAAGTGCACTTTGGAGCCTCACCCATCACACTGCACACCGACTACCAGTGCTTGCGCATCGTGCTGAGCAACCTGGTTGACAACGCACTGCGTTACGGCGACACCAACCAAGCCATCCACATTGACGTGCATGCTCAAAACAATGCCCAAGGCCAATCAGGCATCGCCATCTGCGTGGCCAACAAACCCGGCATTGCTTCGTGGCCCGAAGCAGACAAGGTGTTTCACAAGTACTACCGCAGCACAGGCGCCAAAACTATTTCTGGCACGGGCCTGGGCCTGTTCTTGGTGCGCAGCATTTGCACACTCTTGGGCGGCACCTGCACCTACGAGCCAGATGACACCCATGTGAGGTTCAAGGTATGGCTACCCAACTGAACATCGTCGTCGTTGAAGACAACACCGACTTGTGCACGCTGCTCAGCAACGCCTTGCGCAAAGAAGGCCACCACGTCACCCCCCTGTCTTGTGCTGAAGAGCTAGAAGACCAAGCGGGCAGCGACCATGCCGATGCATTTTTGATTGACATCAACCTGCCCGGTGAAGACGGCCTCAGCCTCGCCAAGCGCATTCGCAACGCGCACCCTTTGGTGGGCATCATCATGCTGTCTGCACGCTCTGCACTAGACGACAAGCTCAGCGGCTACGACTGCGGTGCTGACATCTACCTCACCAAACCCGTGTCTTTGCCAGAGCTGTCTGCGGCACTGCGCAGCTTTGCGCGCAGACGCATGGCCACGTTCAAACACATCACGCCAAAGGGTTTAACGCTCAACAAGCTTGAGCTGCAAGGCCAGCAAACCACCGTCAAACTCACCACCCAAGAAGCCATCGTGCTCACCGCCCTTGCGCGTGCACCCGCAGGCCGTTTGGAAACATGGCAAATGGCCGAACTGCTAGACGCTGAAGTAGACGAATCCTTCAAAGCCAGCCTCGCTGTGCGCATGGTGCGCCTGCGCAAAAAGCTCATCGATGCAGGCGCCGAAGGCGCTGTCATCGAGTCTTTACGCAACATCGGTTACCAATTAACAACGCGCATTGAAATTCTTTAAAACCAAAGTTACGTTTTGTAATTTGCAGTAATAAAACAAATTTGATTTTTTCAACAATTCTGCTGGTCTCACTATGTCCAGCTGAATGTCACACACCGCACACCTTCGCCTTTCTCTCTTCGCCAGCGTAAGTCTGGCCTTGTGTCTCTCACACTCTGGCGCATATGCCGCAGGCCCCAACGTCGATGCAGGTGCCTTGCTCCGACAAGCTGAACAAGAACTCAAACCCACCAAGTCAACCAAAAAACGCACACGCCGCAAAGCCGCGCCCACAGCGGCGGTCAGGCCCACCGACACCACGGTGCAAGTCAACACCTTTGCCTTCAAAGGCAACACCTTGCTCAGCAGCGACGCGCTGCAAACCGCACTGGCCAGCTTTACCAACCGCCCCTTGACGCTGGCCCAACTCAAAGAAGCCGCAGACGCCATCACCAACACCTACCGCGAAGCAGGCTGGACCGTGCGTGCGTACTTGCCCCAGCAAGAAATCAACAACGGCACCGTCACCCTGCACGTGGTCGAAGCCGTGTTTGGTGGTGCCTCACTCTCGGGTGCAGAGCCCCAGCGCATGGACGCCCAAGTGTTGATCGACATGGCCGAAGCCAGCTTGGGCAAAGGCACACACTTGCATGCCGCACAACTCGACCGCACCTTGCTGCTGCTGGACGATTTGCCCGGCGTCAACGTGTCGGGCAATTTGGTGCAAGGCGACAACGACGGTGAAATCAACCTCGATCTCGCCGCCATGGACGATGCCTTGGTCAACGGCAACGCCTCGCTCGACAACCAAGGCTCACGCGCCACAGGCCCCGAGCGTTTGAGCATGAACCTCAGCGTCAACAGCCCCGCCCGCATGGGCGATGCACTGGCCATCAACGCCCTCAAAACCCAAGGCACCGAATACCAACGCTTGAGCTACTCGGTGCCCATGGGCTTTGACGGTGCGCGTGTGGGTGTGCATGCCTCGCACTTGAACTACCAAGTGATCGCGCCCGAGTTTGCGTCTCTCAATCCGTTTGGTACGGCCACCACCCGTGGCTTAGATGTGAGCTACCCCTTGGTGCGTAGTCAATTGCAAAACGTCAACCTAGCCCTCAGCTACGACGACAAAAACTTTGACAACACCTCCAACGGTACCCTCACCAGCTACGGCATCAAGGTGTTCAACGCATCGCTCAGTGCCAGCTTGATTGACAACTGGGAAGGTGGCGGTGTCACCAACGCCACAGCCAGCATGACCTCGGGCGACAAATACACCGATGCCCGTTATAAAAAATACAACCTCAGCCTGAGCCGCTTGCAAAGCGTCAGCGACACCCTCAGCGTGTACGTGGCCGCCAGCGCACAAACCACCAATGCCACCCTCGACTCCAGCGAAAAAATGTACCTAGGCGGTGCCACAGGTGTGCGTGCCTACCCTGCCAGCGAAGCAGGTGGCAGCTCGGGCAGCACCCTCACGTTGGAACTGCGCCAACGCCTAGACAACAACCTCACCCTCACCGGGTTTTATGACTACGGCCGCGTGCAGGTGAACCACGACAACGCCATCACCTCACCCGCCAACCCCAACGACTACAACCTGCAGGGCTACGGCATCACCTTGGCGTGGCAAGCCGCACCAGCGATGGACTTCAAAGCCACCTTGGCCCAACGCATGGGCAGCAACCCAGCGGCCAACACCACCACCGGCATGGATGCCGATGGCACCCAAAAAATCACACGCATTTGGCTGAGCACCAGCATCGCCTACTAAGAAAAAAGAAGAAGAAATGAATCGCATCTATCGCACGCTTTGGTCTGTCGCCACGCAGTCGTGGCAAGCCGTGCCTGAAACTGCCAAGTCTGCTGGCAAGAAAAGTAAATCATCTGCGGGTGGTGTGTTGGCCTCGGTCGCTTTGGGTTTGAGCTTGGTGAGCGGTGCCAACGCACAAGCACCGCCTGCAGTCAACCAGCTGCCCACAGGTGGCAGCGTGGCACGTGGTGTGGCCACCATCAGCCAAACGGCCACAGCACAAGCCGCAGCCATGACGGTCAACCAAAGCAGCCAACGTGCAGTGGTCAACTGGAACACCTTCAACGTCGGTAGCAATGCCAGCGTGAACTTTGTGCAACCCAATGCACAGGCCGTCACATTGAACCGTGTGAACGACAGCAACCCTAGCCAAATCTTTGGTCGCATCAGCGCCAATGGCCAAGTGTTTTTGACCAACGCCAATGGCGTGTACTTCTCGCCTTCGTCATCGGTAGACGTGGGCGCACTCACGGCCACCACACACAGCATCACCGACGACAACTTCATGTCGGGCAACTATGTGTTTGAGCGCAATGGCGCAACCGGCAAGATCATCAACGAAGGCAACATCACCGCAGCCTTAGGTGGCTATGTGGCACTGCTCGCACCCGAGGTGCAAAACGCCGGTGTGGTCGTGGCACGTGCTGGCACCGTGGCCATGGCGGCGGGTGAATTGATCACCCTCAATGTGGACGGTGCAGGCAGTTTGGCAGGCATCACCACCACGCCCAGTGCCATTGCCAGCTTGGTAGAAAACAAGCTCGCTGTGTTGGCCCCTGATGGGCAAATTATTTTGTCTGCCGTGGCGCTAGACAAACTGCAAGCAGGCATGGTTAAAAACAGCGGCAGCTTAGAAGCCAACAGCTTGGTCAACAAAGGCGGCAAGATTGTTTTAGAGGCCGACCAAATTGCCATGGACCGCAACAGCAAGATAGAAGCCAAAGGCGCTACAGGTGGTGGCGTGGTGCTGGTAGGCGGCGACTGGCAAGGCAGCGGCACGTTGCGCCAAGCCATCAAGGTGACGATGGAAGCAGGTGCCACCATTGATGCCAGCGCCACCGACAACGGAGACGGCGGCAAGGTGGTGTTGTGGAGTGATGTGCACAACGCAGATAGCGTGACGCAAGTCAATGGCAACATCAAAGCAGAGGCTGGCCCTAACGGGGGCAATGGTGGCAAGGTGGAAACATCGGGCCACACTTTGAAAGTTGGTGATGCGATAAATATCAACACAGGTGGTGGCCAGTGGCTGCTCGATCCTTACGACTTCACCATTGCCGCATCGGGCGATATTTCGGGCACCAGTTTGGGTGGCCTTTTAGGTACCAACAACATCACCATTGCGGCGAGTAGCACATCGAGTGCTTCCAACACGGCAACAACGAAATACGGTGCATCAGGCACGTCGGGCAATATCTACATCAATGACAGTGTGTCTTGGTCTTCGACCAATGTCCTGACTTTGCAGGCTGATGGCGGGGTCAGCGGTGCTGGCAATCTCTCAATGACTGCAAGTGCTCTGGGGTCTGGTGTTGTGTTCAATCAGGGGGCCGATAGTACTTATTCTGGAAATATTACCGGCAGTGCGCAAACAAGCACGGTGACTAAATCGGGTAACGGCACATTGACACTCAGTGGCAACAGTACCAACCTGAGGGTAACCGTTTCGGTTGGTACATTGAAAGTGGGTAGTATTAATGGAATTGGCACTTCTCTTGGTGTTACCGTCAATTCAGGCGCAACGCTCGATCTCAATAGTTTCAGTGTTCCAAGTTCTAACAGGCAGCTCTATATTTCCGGGACAGGGGTTTCAGGCCAAGGTGTTTTAATCAATAGCGGTTTAAGCAACGCTACTTGGGCAGGTCAAATTTATTTGACGGGTAATAGTCTCATCAATAGTATGGCTGGAGGGATTACGATTGGATCGTCGCTAAATACGTCTCCAACGGGTTCAAATTTCAATTTAACATTAGATGGAACTGCAAACTTCAGTTCTTTTACCTACAACGGAATTACTTTGAATGGGGGTTCTTTAACCAAGAACGGCAGTGGAACATGGTCATTTGCTGGCACTAGTACTTATACGGGCGGAACTACGGTCAATCAAGGCATCTTGACTTCGCCATTCAATTCAAATGGTGTTAACAAATTCGGTACTGGCAATATCACAATCAACGGAGGTGGCTCCCTACAGTTAAGTGGTGATCAATCGGCAGACACGGTCACGATCGGCGCTGGTGGCGGGTCCATCATTTCTACGCGTACTACAGGCTACACGCTCACCGCGAACAGTTACGTTATCAACAGCGACAGCACCGCCATGATACAAGTTATTCTGGCAGACAGAATAACAACCTCACCAGCGCCAGCGGTACACGCGACGTTAAGCAAGAGTGGTACAGGCACTCTTGAGTTGGATTTAGTCAATACTTATACGGGCGCTACCAGCATCACAGGCGGCACCCTTCAGTTAGGTGGCGGTGCAGCTTCCTCCTCTGGTTCTATTGCAGCAGCTTCTGTAATTACTCTGGGCAGCGGTGGCACGCTGGCCTTTAATGTTCCGCCGGATGCTTCTGGAAATATCACACCAACCAATGTGATTAGCAGTTCAGTAACTGGGGCGGGGACCATTTCAAATCTTTACTCGGTTAGTTCAAGCAAGCTCGTGCTTACTGCAGCGGGTGTGCTAACTGCACATAGTGGGGGACAAGCTAATTACAGCGGTGGCTACTCTGCGTTTTACGACGAGAAAAACAATATTTTGGGTTCAATCGTATTGGGCAATGTGCTGGGTGCCTCACCTGATTTCACGGGCTTAACTTTCAATGTCAATACGGCGGGCTATAAATCTACATTTCCAACGCAACAAGCGATCACATGGACAGGCACTGCCACAGGAAGCGCACCTTCGTTGACGCTGAATGGGTCGACGCAACTCTGTACTGGGGCAACTTGCCTAGGCGCTAAATTGACGTTCAACGCAAGTGGTAATTTGTCAATTGATCCAGGGGCCGCATGGAAATTAACAAATAACGGTACGGAATATTATTTGACGGATGCCAGCACGTCGCCTTACACACTGGTTGGCTCGGCAACTGCCGAATTGTTCTACGGCGCGTCGGTAACTCAAAGCGGTAAATTGGATGGGACTGGCAGTTTGACTGTCAGCGGTGTTGGTGGAACTTTGAAGTTAAGCGGAGCCAACACCTATAGCGGTGGTACCAATATCAGCTCGGGCACATTGCAGGCTGGCAACGTTACCGCTTTCGGTGCAAATGCAATTGTCGAAAGCAGCGGTGCAGTGGTAGACCTAAATGGAATAACCATGACCAGCACGGGGGGCTTGACCCTCAATGGAACGGGCATCAGCAAGGGTGGTGCGCTGATCAATAGCAGTAGTACAGCATCGGGTTTTGCAGGTTTAGTTACTCTCGCAGCCAACACTACCCTTGGCGGTGGCACTGGCACCATAGGGTTGAGCAATGCTTCGGCCATTGTGGGTGGGGGTAATGAGCTGACGCTTTCGGGCTCTGGCAGTATCACTGCCGGGTTAAACACCAGCATTAGCAGTTTGACTAAGGTTGGAACTGGAAACTGGACGCTCAACGGTACAAGTACCTATACGGGTGCGATCAACATCAATGGCGGCAAGCTGGCTCTAGGGTCATCCGGTGCTATTGGTAGTTCAGGCACTATCAACTTTGGTGGGGGCACTTTACAGTTCAGTGCCTCTAACACGGCTGATTATTCAAACCGTTTCAGCACAGCCGCCAACCAGCAATACTCTTTTGACACTAATAGTCAAAACGTGACATTCGCTAGCGCCTTTACAAGCGTGGGAGGTACGTTAACCAAGTCTGGTGCAGGTGTCTTAACACTAAGTGGCGACAATACATATAACGTGACTACTACCGTAAGCGCAGGCACGTTGAGAGCCGGTAGTGCAACGGCTTTTGGTTCCAGTGCTATTTCCGTGACCAGCGGTGCAGTGCTAGACCTTTATGGTCAAACAATCAACAGTGCCAATGCTGGTAAATTGACCTTGAACGGAACAGGTATCAGTTCAGGTGGTGCACTCATTAATAGCAGTACAACAGCGGCTACCTACGGTGGGGTGGTGGCTTTGGGTACAGCCAGCTCCATTGTGGGTGGTTCCGGATCAATTGCGCTCACCAACGCTGCCAATCTTGCCGGTTATACCTATGGGTTGACCTTGGGGGGCGCAATTGGTGGATCAATTGCTAGCCCTATCGCTATAACCACGGGCATCCTGACCAAAGAGGGTGCCGGTACTTGGACCTTGAGTGGATTGAACTACAGCACTGGTGCAGTCAACATTACTGCAGGCGCTTTGCGTGCAGCCAATGACCAAGCTCTAGGAACTGTAACAGGTGGTGCTGTTACCGTGTCTAACGGTGCTACTCTTGAAATAGGTGGACTGACTGTGGCTGGCGTGACGACCAATATTCATATTGGTGCAAAGGCTGTGACAGTCGCTGATGGCGGCACGATTCACAACGTGGCTGGGGACAATACTTACGCAGGCAATATGACGCTCAGTGGCAATGCCACGATCACGATTGACACAGGCACCTCACTGAACTTCCAAGCCACAACACCTGATCTCACCGTGTCAGCGGGCAAGCGTTTGACACTGAACACCAATGGCAACTTAACGTTTGGTCAGAACTTGATTGGTGGTGATGCAAATTCGTTATATACGAAAACGGGTAGCGGTACATTGCTTATGGGCACAGGCTCTACTTTAGGGACAGTGATCAATGTTTACGCTGGTTTGTACGACCCGACAGGCACGGACTACAGTAGCCAATATGGTGTTGCAGCTGACTACACGGTGGCGTTCTACACCGCAGCCTCTGGAGGTACCAAGGTATCCATGGTTGCTGGCACAGACTACAGCGGTACAGCCGTATGGACAGGTACTACCCCAACACTCACTAGTGCTGCAGGTACTGTTTCTTCACTGACCTATGCAAGTGGCATAACAATTAGCAACACACGTTATATGTATGCAGGTCCAACCTCTGCAACCACTTGGACCGTTGTACCAAGGCCAGTGACTGTGACCTTGACTGCTCCAGGCAGTACATACACCTACAACGGCACTACAACGTATGCCAGCATTGCATCGGGTTTAACCGCGTTTACATACACAACCATGGCGGCGGGCAACAGTATTACAAGTCTTAACTACGCGGTTTCGAGTACCGGAGTAGCACAGGCAGGTAGCTTCAACATCACACCCAGCATGAACATCATGGTTGGCACTGCCGCTAATTACAGCTTCACTTTCACACCTTTAACGGTTGCTGTAGCTAAAGCCAACCTTGCAATTACTGCTACGGCGAGCCTCACTGGTAACGTTTATAACGGCACGGCTTACACAGGCACTTACACCACCACGGCATTAGGCAGTGATGCGTCTGGCATCACAGTCACGGGGTTGGCCACAGGCACGAATGCTGGCACCTATCATTCCTCATTGGCTGCCAGTGGCAGTGTGTTGAGTAACTACAACACACCAACCATCACTAACAATGATTTAGTGATTTCTCCCAAGCCCATCACCATCACCAACAACGCTGTTTCTGCAACTTACGATGCCACCAGTACGTATGCAGCATTGGTTGCAACCGCTGGCTATACACCTACAGCATTGGTTGGTTCAGATCGCATTGGCTCGGTCACGCAAACTCTGACTGCTGTCAATGCTTCCGATATTGCGCAAGCAGGCACGTTCACATCTACACCTAGCGCTGCAGTGTTAAGCGTGGGCAATCCCATCAACTACAGCTTTACTTATGCAGGGCCAACGACCAATACGGTTGCCAAAGCCAACCTGACTATTTCTGCGACGGCTAGCTCAGGTAATGTTTACAACGGCACGGCTTACACAGGCACCTACACCACCACGGCATTGGGTAACGATGCATCAGGCATCACGGTGACAGGCTTAGCCACTGGTACGAACCAAGGCACCTATGCCTCATCACTGGCGTTTACTGCAAGTGGTAATGTGTTGAGCAACTACAACACACCCACCATCACAAATGCCAATTTGGTGATTAGCCCACGCCCCGTCACCCTCACAGGTCAGATGAACTACAGCGGCCAGCCCACGCTGGACACCACACAAACAGGCACCACGCTGTCTGCCAGCAATGTGGTTTCGGGTGACAGCTTAAGCATCACAGGCACCGCCACCTTAGCCTCTGCTGACGCAGGCACGCGAGCCATCACAGCTTTTAACAGCTTGAGCCTGAGCAACAGCAACTACACCACCACAGGTGCCAGTGGCAGTGTGAGCGTGATATCCACCAGCAACATCAACGTGGCACCGTTGAGCAATACCGAAGTGCTTGCCTTGATTGGCAGTCAGTTGGCCGGGCTCACGGGTAGCCAAATGGCAAGCTTTAGCAACGCACAGTTGACGGTGTTCAGTTGGCAGCAAATTGCTTCTCTCTCGCCTTCTCAGTTTGCGGCCCTCACACCTGCGCAGTTGGCCAGTTTGAATCCAGCCCAATTGTTTGGGCTGACGGCGGCGCAGTTGTCTTCTATGTCATCTACGCAGCTGGGTGGTTTAACGGCCAGCCAGTTGGCAGGGCTATCTACGGCGCAGTTGCAAGGGCTGACAGCGGCACAAGTGCGTGCGCTGTCTGTGACGCAGATCAGCCAGCTGACACCCGAGCAAATTGCGTATCTCGTTGGCAATGGTGCGATGTCGTTTACTTTGCAGCAACTCATGGCTTTGTCGCCTGCACAGCTTGCAGGGTTGAGCGCGGCGCAAGTGGGGCGGTTCACGGCGGAGCAGTTGAGTTCGCTGAGCTATGCGCAGCTGCAAGCACTGTCACTCGGTCAGTTGGCCGCTATTTCGCCTGCTGCACTTGGGGCTCTGAGTGCAGAGCAAATCATGGCGTTGTCGCTCACGCAAGTGGCCAGCTTGACGCCCGATCAGCTCACAGGTTTATCGCCCACACAAATTGCAAGCTTGAGTGCGGCAGAGATAGCCAGTTTTGATGAGTTGCAGCTTGCTGCCATTGGAATTTTCCCCAAAGTGGATACGCCTGTTACACCAGTCGAGGCTGTAGCCGCTGCACCAACCAAGCCAGAAGAAACGGCCAAGTTTGAAGCGCCAATTCCAGTAATGATCGAGGTGGCAACACCTAGCGCACCTGCTGTGGAAGTGGCAGCACCTGCCCCCGCTGTGGCAAGCACCGCAGTGGCTCAGCCTAGCGTCAGCACAGCACAAGCAACGCCAGTAACAGCGCCAGTTGATACAGAAGTGCGTGCAGGTGTGTTGCCCGTCACGCTGCTCAGCAGTGCCAACGCACGGCCCACCACCACGGGCGTGGCCTTTGAGCAAGATGACAACGGTGTGTCGTTGCATGTCACGGCTGCACCGCCCGCGCCGCCTGTGTCTGCCAAGCTGGTGTTCAACGACAAGTTGACCACGTTCATGGTGGCTCAAGACAACGGCAAGATGGTGGAGTTCCAAGGTGGCTTGATCAACAAGCGCTTGGTCATCGTGGCGCCAAGTGCAGCAGCCAAGCAAATTGCCCGCAGCGAGATGAACATGGTGTTGGCCGCCGCCATCACCAGCCTTGGTGCAGAGAACCGAGTGGTGCTGGCCAATTTGAGTGGCGTGGTGATTGACCTTCGTTAAGTCGAGTTGATGCAGTATGGAAACAGATCAAGCAACGTGTATCAAAAATTTACTATGTGCACTCTCGGCGCGTGAACGTCAGTTGGTGAAATATTTTGCAACGGGCTACAGCAATGTAGAAATTGCAATGCTGGTTAACATCTCTGCGACCACCGTCAAAGCGCACAAAGCGCAGGTGTACAAAAAGCTAGGTGTCTCGTCTTTGAAAGACTTGATGCATTTGCTAGCTGTGAAGCCCACGTATTCTTTAGATTAATAAGAGGTTATGAAAGTGAAATTCAACACAATGAACCGTTTGGTTTTGGCAAGCGCACTGTTCGCATGGGGTGGTGCGTCGTTGGCGGCTGACACCACGATTGCCACCGTGAATGGCGTGAAGATTGGCAGCGAGATGCTAGATTTTGTGGTGGCCAACAATGTGGCACAAGGTATCAAAGACACGCCCGATCTGCGTGCCGCTTTGAAGACAGAGCTGGTCTCTCGCGAGGTACTGGTGCAAGAGGCCAAGAAGCAAGGCCTCGACAAAGAGCAAGCGATGAAGATGCAACTGGTGATGCAACAAAACAGCATGCTGATTGATGCGCTGCTGGCCAAGCAGTTTGGCAACCTGAACATCACCGATGAACAGCTGCGCGCCGAATACAAGCGCCAAGTGAACCAACTGGGCGATGCAGAGCAATACCATGTGAGCCACATCGTCACCGCCACAGAGGCGGATGCCAAAGCGGTGCTCAAAGAGCTGAATGCCAAAAAAGGCCCTGCGTTTTCGAAGCTGGCCCGCGAAAAGTCGATTCACCCCAGCGCGCAAAACGGTGGCAGCTTAGGCTGGCTATTGCCCAACCAAATTGCCCCCGCTTTGGCCGGTGCCGTGGTAAACCTAGGCGTAGGCAACACCACCAACACGCCCATTGCAACATCGGATGGTTGGCAAGTGTTGAAGGTAGAAGGCAAGCGCAAATTCAAGGTACCCAGTTTCGAAGAAAGCAAACAACAACTGGCCAACGCGGTGTACACCAAAGAGCGCACCGAGTACGTGCAAAAGTTGGTGAATGCGGCGAAGGTGGATTGATACGCATGTAGCCACAAGGAAACAAACGCCATGACTCAAGAAAACATTTCAAACACGATAGGTTTCCATGGCGTTTGGGTCGATGTACTGATACCGCTGCAAGCGGACTTCAGCATTGACGAGCCCAAGCTGGCCTCGCACCTGCGCAACCTGAGCGCCAAAGGGTTCGAAAACTTTGTGATGTTTGGTCACGCGGGCGAAGGCACATCGTTTTCTGCCGATGAAAAGCTGGCAGCTGTGGCGCACGTGATTGATGCGGGCGTAGAGGCCAACAATCTGTTGCTAGGTGTTAACTCCTCGTCTTACGCTGAGGTGGCGCAGTTCATACGCAAGGCATTTGCAAGAGGGGTGCGACGCTTTTTGGTATCAGCGCCGATGTATGACCACCCGTACAGCCACATTGGGTTGTTTGACTATTTCGATCAACTGGTGAAACAAGTCAATCAAAGCAACTGGCAGCTGTTCATTCACCAACTGGGTGGCAAAAACCAAGCGTCTGATTTGCCAGAGGTCACACTGGCTGATTTGAAGAAAGCGCATCCACAAATTTTTGTGGGCATCGTGGACCAAGACATTCACGTCAACCACACGGTGGAGTTGATTCGTGCATTCGATACGGCACTGGCCATTGCCTCGTGCCACGAGCCCAACCTGACCATCCTCAACCCAACAGATGTGTGCGTGTCTGCGTTAGCCAACGTGATGCCGAATGTCATCAAGCATGTGATAGCCAACGACTTTGTGAACAACGCCACCAAGGTACCAGGCATGAAAGTGGCCAAGCCTGATGACCGCGTGACAGAGCTGATGACGATCTTGGACAACCAACCTCAAGTAGCGGCCCTCAAACTGATGCTGTCGCAGCACTACCGCATGGAAAGCTGGGAGCGTGTGCGGCCGCCACAATCAGCACTGACGAAAGAGGCAAAGGCAAAGCTCTTGGCCGCGTTCAAAACTTTTAACCTGCAGGCCACAGAATGAACTTTGCACACACGTGGTACGTCATCGAGCGCAACAACCATTTCGAAACCATTTCGCACGAAGCCATGTCGCTGCTACCAGAAGGCAGCTATGTGATGCTACAAAACTTCGCCACGCACCATGAAGCACTGGATGAGCACAAGCGCTTGGTGCGTCTCGCGATTGCGGATATGAAAAATAAGTTGGGTGATTAAGCCAACACACCGAGCCCGTGCTTGTTCACAACATCAAGCAACTTCAAAGCCATGCCGCTTGGCTTTTTGGTACCAGCCTCCCACTTTTGAATTGTGGATTCACTTGTGTTGAGGTAGAGCGCAAAAACCGGCTGACTGACGTTTGCACTTTCTCTGATCTTCTTAATTTGCACTGCTTTGTAAACAGGGGTCTTGGCGATGCACGAATGATCAAATTGACGCATAGTGGCTTTATCTATTGCGCCGACACGAAGCAAGGCTGAGGCTGACTCATGAATGGCCTCAAAGGCATCACTTTTAAATTTCTTTTTTGTGGTCATAAAAAATCTCCAAGAGATGTTTTTCTTCGATCAGTTGTGCGAGTTGCACTTTTCCCAAACTCTCGTAGCTTTTTGCAAGCAGTCTGAACATTTCTAACTCTGCATCGTCGATGTTGTCTCGGTCGTTCTTTGCGAACAAATACTCATAGACCCAATACGCACCACCTTTGGCCAAAATGATTGAACGATGTTGGTTTTTATTCAATTTTTTCTTATAAACACCGCCACCCAAATCAACAGCTTGCCCTGCTAAAACTTGCTTAATGGCCTCACACAGATCGTCATCTGATATGTGTACGCTTTTTGCATTTTTGCTAAATCTTTTAGTTTTAAACGCTCTTGGTTTGATCTTTTTAGACATATTAAATGTAGCACCAGGTGCTATCGACGTCAAGAAGTTAAGAATGCAAAAAATTTAGCGTTGATTGATCAGTCAGTGAGGTAGCTTCAATACAAATCAAGTGATAGTCATCATCACTTTCAACGACGCACTGCGCTCATGCCAAACCCAACGGGATGCGCTAACTCTCCCCCTGCCCTGACTGCCACCGCGCAATACTTGATAATTTGGAATGATCAAAAGTTTTCGACACGAAGGCTTGTAACGTTTTTTTGAAACTGGAAGCAAGCATGGATTACCACTGAGGTTGATATGACAAAAATGCACAATCCTCCTCACCCAGGGGAAGTTCTTCGGGAATATTTGGGTGACATTACTGTGACGGAAGCCGCATCAAAGCTGAAAGTCAATCGCGTCACGCTGTCACGCGTGATCTCTGGCAGCTCTGGCATATCGGCGGATATGGCGTACCGCCTAGGCAGCGCGTTTGGTACAAGCCCTGAATTGTGGGCAGGCATGCAACTTCAGTACGACTTGCACATGGCTAGCAAGATGAAGCGCCCTAAGATTGAAAGACTGGCACTGGCTGCTTAGTGAGCACGAGTTCACTAGGAATGCCATTGCCTTTTTGCTTAACTTCGTTGATCGCCGCAAGAGCATGCTGTGTTCATGCCAAACCCAGCGGGATGCGCTAACTCGCCCCCTGCCCTGACTGCCACCGCGCAGTACTTGAGTTCGGGAATCTTGCCAAACGGATCAAGCGCAGGATTGGTCAGCAAGTTGGCAGCCGCTTCTTGGTAGGCAAATGGAATGAACACCGCGCCTTGTGGCGTGCCCTCATCCAAACGCACACGCAGGCTCACATGGCCGCGGCGCGAGGCCACGGTGATGACATCGCCCGCTTGCACACCCAAGCTTTGTAAATCTGCGCCACACATCGAGGCGGTGGGCATGGGTTCAATGGCGTCCAACACCGTGGCACGGCGTGTCATGCTGCCTGTGTGCCAATGCTCCAACTGACGACCGGTAATCAGCACAAACGGGTATTGCGCATCAGGCTGTTCGTTGGCGGGTATCAAACCTGCAGGTACCAAGTGCACACGGCCATCGTCGGTGGCGAAGTGTTCTTTGAACACGGTGGGCTCGCCTGGGTCGTCTTCGAAGTGGCACGGGTAGGTCACGCTGCTTTCGCGCTGCAACCGCTCCCATGTGATGCCACCAATAGCAGCATGCATGGCTTGGCGCATTTCGTCGTACACCTCGGCCACGCCATGGTGTTCGCCTGCGTAGTGCCAGTTGAGGCCGATGCGTTTTGCGATTTGTTGAATGATCCACAAGTCCGCACGCGCATCACCCGGTGGGTCGATGGCTTGCAAGCCGAGTTGCACCATGCGGTCGGTGTTGCTGACGGTGCCAGTTTTTTCGGGCCACGCGGTGGCGGGCAACACCACATCGGCGAGCCATGCGGTTTCGGTCATGAAGATGTCTTGCACCACCAAGTGCTCTAGCGTTGCCAATGCGTGACGCGCATGGTTGAGGTTGGGGTCGCTCATCGCTGGGTTCTCGCCCATGATGTACATGCCGCGAATCTTGTGCGGGTCGGTCTCGTCGGCCAAGATCTTGCCCATGATTTCCACCACGGTGTAGCCGGGTTTGTCATCGAGCGTTGTGCCCCAAAACTTTTCAAACCAATCATGAACCTCTGGGTTGATGACACGCTGGTAGTTGGGGTACATCATGGGGATCAGGCCCGCATCGCTCGCGCCCTGCACGTTGTTTTGTCCGCGCAGTGGGTGCAAGCCAGAGCCAGGCTTGCCCACTTGCCCTGTGATGGATGACAAGGCAATCAAGCAACGCACGTTGTCTGTGCCGTGTACGTGCTGGCTCACGCCCATGCCCCACAAAATCATCGCGCTGTTGGCGGTGGCATACGCACGTGCTACTTCGCGCAACGTGTGCGGGTCAATGCCGCAAATCGGGGCCATGGCTTCTGGGCTGAAGTCTTTGACGTTGGCTTTGAGTGCATCGAAGTTGTTGGCGCGGTTGCGAATGAACATTTCGTCCACCAAGCCCTCTTCGATGATGACGTGCAACATCGCATTGAGCATGGCCACATCGGTGTCGGCCTTGAAGTGCAGCGCACGCCACGCGTGTTTGCCAAGGTCTGTGCCGCGCGGGTCAGCCACCACAATCTTGGCACCGCGTTTGGCGGCGTTCTTCATCCACGTCGCCGCCACGGGGTGGTTGGACGTGGGGTTGGAGCCAATGACAAAAATGAAGTCTGAGTGCTCGACATCATTCACTTGGTTGGTCACCGAGCCAGAGCCCACACCTTCTAGCAAACCCGCCACGCTGGACGCGTGGCACAAGCGTGTGCAGTGGTCGACGTTGTTCGAGCCAAAGCCCGTGCGCACCAACTTTTGGAACAAATACGCTTCTTCGTTGCTGCCCTTGGCCGAGCCAAAACCCGCCAGTGCTTTTTTGCCGTGTGTGTCACGCAAGTGTTTGAGCTTGGAGGCGGCTAGGTCAAGCGCTTCTTCCCATGTAGCTTCACGAAACACTTGCGACCAATCAGCGGCGTTGATGTTGAGCGCATTCAATGCTTCTGGGTCTTTGTGCACACCCGCTTTGCGAATCAGCGGCACGGTCAAGCGTTGTGGGTTATGGATGTAGTCAAACCCAAAGCGCCCCTTGACGCACAAGCGGCTGTGGTTAGCCGGACCATCGCGCCCGTCCACGCTGACGATGCGGTTGTCCTTCACGTTGTAGGTGAGCAAGCAGCCCACACCACAGAACGGACAGACTGAGTCGACCTTTTTGTCCACTGCTTGTGAACCCACATGCGCCTCAGGCATCAGCGCGCCCGTGGGGCACGCCTGCACACATTCGCCACACGCCACGCAACTGCTCAAGCCCATGGGATCGTTCAAATCAAACACGATTTGAGAATGTGCGCCACGGTGTGCGTAGCCAATCACATCGTTGACTTGTTCCTCACGGCACGCGCGCACACAGCGGTTGCACTGAATGCACGCGTCTAAGTTCACTGCCATTGCAGGGTGAGACACATCGCACACAGGTTGCTCGCGACGCAGTGCATGCAACTCAGGACGCACAGTCACGCCCATGCGCGATGCCCAGTCACTCAGTTCACCGTGCTGGCCTTCGTCGTTCCACTTGTGGCCTTGATCGGGCATATCTGACAGCAGCATTTCAAGCACCATCTTCTGGCTCTTGACCGCACGGTCGCTCACCAACACCTCTAGCCCCGCCGTCGCGGTGCGACAGCAGCTGGGTGCCAGGGGGCGCTCGCCTTTGATCTCGACCACACACGCACGGCAGTTGCCATCGGCGCGCAAGCCGTCGGTGTAGCAAAGGTGAGGAATGTCGACGCCATTGCGTTGCGCGGCTTTGAGAATGCTCTCGCCTTCATACGCTTGAACAGCCTTGTCGTTGAGTTTGAATTCAATCATTCAAGCCACCTCGTGAGGGAAATAGGTTTGCACACAACGCACAGGGTTGGGCGCTGCTTGGCCTAGGCCGCAAATGGATGCATCGACCATCACTTGGTTCAAGTCTTCCAGCGTGGCGTTGTCCCACTGGAGCGCTTGCATGAGCTGCACTGCCTTGGCTGTGCCCACACGACACGGTGTGCATTGGCCGCAGCTCTCGTGTGCAAAAAACTGCATGGCGTTCAACGCGGCATCGCGTGCGGTGTCGTGCTGGCTCAGCACCACCACAGCGGCAGAGCCAATGAAGCAACCGTGCTCTTGCAGCGTGTCAAAGTCGAGTGGCACGTTGTTGAGCCGCGCAGGCAAGATGCCGCCCGATGCACCGCCGGGCAAATAGGCATAAAGCGTGTGCCCGTCCAACATGCCACCGCAATACTCGTCAATCAAAGCCTGCACCGTAATGCCTGCGGGTGCAAGCTTGACACCGGGCTGTTTGACACGGCCACTCACGCTGAAGCTGCGCAAGCCTACGCGGCCATTCGCGCCAAAGCTGGTGAACCACTGCGGGCCTTTTTGCACGATGTCGCGCACCCAGTAGAGCGTTTCAAAATTGTGTTCGAGCGTGGGCTTGCCAAACAAACCCACTTGCGCAATGTAGGGCGGGCGCATGCGTGGTTCGCCGCGTTTACCTTCGATGCTTTCAATCATGGCGGACTCTTCGCCACACACATACGCACCCGCGCCTCGGCGCAGTTCGATGTGGGGCAGTGGGCACGGTGGGTTGGCTTGTAGCGCTGCCAGCTCGTGTTGCAACAGTTCGCGGCAGCCGTGGTATTCGTCACGCAGGTAGATGTAAATGGCTTCAATGCCCACCACTTGCGCAGCGACCAACATGCCTTCTAAAAAGCGATGTGGGTCACGCTCTAGATAGGTGCGGTCTTTGAAGGTACCGGGCTCGCCCTCGTCAATGTTGACGGCCATCACACGCGGTGCGGTTTGCTCACGCACGATGCGCCACTTGCGCCCCGCCGGAAAACCCGCACCACCCAAACCGCGCAGGCCCGAGGCCTCCATGGCTTGCAGCACGTCATCGGTTTTGGCTTTTCCACTGCCCAGCGACGCAGCCAAGGCATAGCCACCATCGGCCACATACGCAGCCATGTCCACATAGTCGGGCAAGGCTTGCTGTGTATCGCCCGCACTGACAGTGGCCAACACGCGCTCTGGCGTGGCGTGCGGCACAGCGTTTTGGTGCACCACAGCCACAGGCGCTTGTTCGCAGCGGCCCACACAAGGCGCGCTGATCACACGCACATCAGCACCCAAGATGCTGGGCAGCTTGGCCAGCAGTTGTTTGGCACCGCCCATCTCGCAGCTCAGGCCATCGCACACGCGCACGGTCAAGGCAGCAGGCTTGGCGTCGTTGGGCAAGACCTCGAAGTGGTGATAGAACGTGGCCACCTCAAACACCTCGGCCATGGGCAAACGCATCTCGTGCGCCAAGGCGACCAAGTGACGTTCAAACAAACCACGGTAGGTGTCGTTGAGCGCATGCAAGTGTTCAATCAACAAATCACGTCGATCAAAGTCCAGCGCATAAGCACGCACCTCTTGCAGCGACTGCGCATCGGGCTGTCGCCCCTTGAGGTGGCTGATACGGCGCAGGGTATTGCGCATGTCGTCTACGGTGGTAAGCGTGTGTGTGGACGTTGAATTCATAGCTATCATTCTCCACCATGAAACTCATGTCTTGGCCCGTTCCCGCCCTACTTGCTTGGGGTTCATCTTGGCTCATCTTCAAAGGCTTGCAAGCCGTGGGGGCCAGTGAAATCATGGCCTTTGTGGTGGCCACATGTTTGGGTGGTTTCTTAAGCGCTTTGACGCACACGCCCATGCGCAAGGCCTTGATGGTGCTGGGTTTTCCGCTGTCCATGGCGGCGTCATCGGCCACCTTGAATGTGCCACCGATTGGCTGGTTGTTCTTGCTGGGATTAATCGTTTTGGTTTACCCGCGCAAAGCATGGCGTGATGCGCCGCTGTTTCCCACGCCCAAACGTGCGCTGCGCGAAATGCAGCAGCACATCACCCTGCCGGCAGGCGCACGCATTTTGGATGCGGGCAGCGGCATGGGGGACGGGCTGTTGGCGTTGCGTGATGCGTTTCCACGTGCCGAGTTGCATGGTGTGGAAATGAGTTGGCCGTTGCGCGTACTCAGCGCCATGCGCTGCTCGTTTGCGCGCATTCGCCAAGGTGATATTTGGCTGGTGGATTGGCGCAGCTTTGACATGGTCTATCTGTTTCAGCGCCCCGAGAGCATGCCCCGCGCCGTAGAAAAAGCAGAAATCGAATTGCGCCGTGGCGCTTGGCTGGTGAGCTTAGAGTTTGAAGCGATCGAGCTGATCCCCAGTGCCATCCTCACCTGCCGCGATGGCCGCCCTGTGTGGATGTATCAGGTGCCGTTCAACCGCCGTGCCAAAAGAGACGATCTCTCACCGGGCCTTTAAAGCGGTTTTCAAACAGCGTTAGCTGATGCGGCTCACCAGCAGCTTGTCAATGCGTCGGCCATCGAGGTCGACCACTTCAAAGCGCCATTCGCCAAACGCCACCACGTCGGCCTCAGCAGGCAACTCACCCGAGATGGCCATGACCAAGCCAGCCACGGTATTGTAAATGCCGCGGTCTTCGTCTGGCAGTTCTTTGATGCCAAGGCGTGCTTTGAATTCGGTCACGGGCATCAAACCATCGACCAACCACGAACCATCTTCGCGCTGTGTGGCCCATGCTTCGTCGGTGGGTGTGGCTTGCAACAGCTCGCCCGTGATGGCTTCGAGCAAATCGCGTGGTGTGAGCAAGCCGTGCACCACACCATATTCATCCACCACCAACACCATGCGGCCATGTGCAGTGGCGCGCTCTGCAGGTTTGCGAAATTGCTCCAGCAAGTCCATGCCACTCAAGGTTTCTGGCACAAAGGCCACGGGCTTGGCCAAGGCCTCCACCGTCATGTCAGTGCCCGGTGGCAAACGCAAAAGCTGAGACACGCTCACCGCACCCACCACGTTGTCAAGGTCGCCACGGCACACGGGGTACCACGAGTGCGCACCACTCGCGCCCACTTGTGCCAAGGCTTGAGGCACAGGCAGCTTGGCATCGAGCCACTCGATGTCCGAGCGGTGCACCATGATGGAGGTGAGTGGGCGCTCGTCGAGGTTGAACACGTTTTGCACCATTTGGTGTTCGTGCTGCTCGATCAAACCCGCATCCACACCTTCGACCAAACTGGCTGAAATTTCTTCTTCAGTCACCGTGCGTGCGCCATGCACATCCACGCGCAACAACTTCAACATGGCGCTGGTGCTGGCCGATAACAAATACACAAAAGGCTTGGCCAAGGTGGCCAAAGCCAACATCACGGGGGCAGCGATACGCGCCACGGACTCTGGGAACAACTGGCCAATGCGCTTGGGCACCAGCTCACCAAACAAAATGGTGCTGAAGGTGATGATGGTCACCACAAACGCTGTCGCCAAACCAGAAGCCAAGTTGTCGGGCACACCTTGGGCCAACAACCAGTACGAAAAGTCATCACTGAACGCGGCCTCACCCACGATGCCGTTGAGCACACCTATGGACGTGATGCCAATTTGCACGGTCGACAAAAACTGTGTGGGCTGCTCCATCAACACCAGCGCGGCATACGCGCCACCATCACCTGTCTCGGCCAACGCGGCCAAGCGTGCTTTGCGGCTGGAAGCCAACGCCATCTCAGACATGGCAAACACGCCATTGAGCAAAGTGAGGAAAACGATGAGCAGAACGTCCATTGCGAAATCAAACAGTCAAAAATAATAGAGACAATCAACACATGGCACTTTACTTGATTGGCGACGTGCAAGGCTGCGACGAAGCCTTAGAACGTTTGTTAACGCACATTGCGTTCTCCCCCAGCCGCGACACGCTTTATTTGCTGGGCGACTTGGTCAACCGTGGCCCTGACAACGCGGACGTGTTGCGCCGCTTGATGGCGTTGGGCAGCAGTGCACAATGTTTGTTGGGTAACCACGATTTGCATTTGCTCGCTGTGTCGCAGGGCGTGCGCCAACCCAACAAGCAAGACACCATCCAAGACATCTTGACCGCGCCCGACAGCGGCGAGCTGCTGCACTGGCTGCGCCACCAACACATGGCCCTGCGTGTGAACAACGTGCTGATGGTGCATGCAGGCGTGCTGCCGCAATGGAGTGCCAACCAAACCATGATGCTGGCAGGCGAAGTAGAAGCCGTGCTGCGCAGCGACGACTGGGTGCAATTCATGCCGCAGATGTATGGCGGCATGCCCAATGTGTGGCGTGATGACCTAGAGGGCGTGGACCGCTTACGCGTGATCGTCAACGCCCTCACCCGCTTGCGCTTTTGCGATGCTCAGGGCGCGATGGACTTCAGCGTGAAAGAAAGCGCAGACAAAGCACCCGCGCACTTGATGCCGTGGTTTGATGTGCCGGGCCGATTGACCGCCGATGTGCGCGTGGCCTTTGGCCATTGGTCGACCGTGCACATTGAAGACCGCGCAGATGTGGTGTGCCTAGACGATGGGTGTGTGTGGGGTGGGTGCTTGAGTGCGGCCAAGCTTGACGCATCAGACACGCTGCTGCCCCTGAACGAAGCACCTGCGTGGGAGCGCCTCAGTGTGAAGTGTCCACAGACCTTAGACCCGCTCGCTTAGCCCATTTAATTAGGTCTTGTTCAGCTTATGCAGCCGTCAACGGCTCCATGCGTGCCACCACGCTTTGGGTTGTGCCCATGAGTGCGGCCACATCGCCTTGCGTCAGGCCCGCTTGCGTGCGAGCTGCAATCAGTTCGCGGGCCAGCACAAACTCGGGCGTTTGTGCGTCATAGGCTTGGCGAACGGCAGGGTTGGCCAGCAGTTCGGCTTTCACGTCTTTCATGCTTTTTACGCCGCTGCTGATCGGGGCGTGTTAGCGTTTTCCGCAATCAGAACCTGGGCAGAGATACCCAAGCCTTTGTTCAAGTTTCGGATCATGCGCAGCGTGAGGGGACGTTTGTGGTTAAGCACTTCATACACACGGTTGGACTGGCCGATCATAGGTTCCAGATCTTTCACCGACAGCCCTGCTTGATCCATACGGAACTTGATGGCTTCCACCGGATCTGGCAAATCAATCGGGTGATGCTTGCGCTCATAGGCTTCAATCAAGGTAGAGAGCACATCAAGGCGTTCGCCTTCGGGCGTGTCAGGGGCTGGATCTTGATCCACCAGTGTTGACACCACGCGCAGTGCTGCGCGGTAGTCCTTCTCTGTACGGATGGGTGTAATTTCCATGATGTTCTCCTTAACGCTCACGACTGATCCACTGTGGCCGCATCGACTTTGTCGTACTCGGCATGGGTGCCTACAAACTTGATGTAGGCAATTTGCATGCGATAGGCAAAGGCGACGATGAGCCGATATTTGTTACCTGCAATGTTGAACACGATCCGGTTGTTACCAACAACGCTGGCATTTCCGTATTGAGCTTTGACATCGCCCGGGGACTTCCATTCGGCGCGACATGCCTCACCGTACCAAGTTTTCAAAGGTTCTTCTGAATCTGCACGCCCAGGTTTATCCCAGAATGTCTTGAGGGTGGATACGGCAATGACTCGCATAGCGGGATTTTAGTCCCAAATCGGGACTGATGTCTTAACTGTTTATGGGTCACTTTGCGCTAGCCCACACACCAAAAAAAACGCGCCGTCAGCGCGTTTTTCTTTAAGTGGTGGACTTGAACAAAGCCGCCATCACCCGCTTGGGCTTGATGTTGGCCGACTTGCGCAATGGGTCGGGTGCGGCAGGTGCTGCGGCCTCTGCGTTGCGCACAGGCGCTTCGTAGGGTTTGTCAAAGAACGGGTCGTTCTTGATGCGCGGTGCGGGCACGTAGCCCACTTCGCGGCTGCGGCGGCTGTCTTGTTCACGTGGGCGCGAGTCGCGTGACAAGGCGCTGTCGCGTGGACGGCTAGAGGACTCGGAACGCTCGCCACGTGGTTCATGGCGCGGCTCGCGTCGTTCACGCGAGCGGTCTTGCTCCACGCTCACGGTTTCTAGCGTGATCTTGGTCTTGAGCAATTTTTCAATGTCAGTCACCAAGCGTTGGTCGCTGCCCGACACAAAGCTGATGGCGTGGCCCAACGCACCGGCGCGGCCTGTGCGGCCAATGCGGTGCACATAGTCTTCGGCGTTGAAGGGGATGTCAAAGTTAAACACCGCTGGCACGTCTTTGATGTCCAAGCCGCGAGCGGCCACATCGGTACAGACCAACAAATCCACCTCGCCTTGCTTGAAGCCTTCAAGGGCTTTCAGGCGTTCGTCTTGGCTTTTGTCGCCGTGCAAGGCGCTGGTGCGAAAACCATCGCGCTCTAGCGAGCGGGCCAAGCGGGCGCAGCCGAGTTTGCTGTTGCAAAACACAAAGGCTTGCTTCATGCCGTTGGCTTTGATGAGGTGACGCAAGGCGTTGTATTTGTCGTCCACGCTCACGCTGAAAAACTGCTGCGTGATGGTGGCCGCTGTTTCGTTGGGACGCGCCACTTCGATGGTGACGGGGTTTTGCAAATAGCTGCCCGCCAAGCGTTTGATCTCTGTCGAGAACGTGGCCGAGAACAACAGCGTGGTGCGCTGTTTGGGCAAGTGGCTCAAGATGCGTTGCAGGTCTGGCAAGAAGCCAATGTCCAACATGCGGTCGGCTTCGTCGAGCACCACATATTCCACTTGGTTCAACACCACGTTCTTGGCTTCGATGTGGTCGAGCAAACGCCCGGGCGTGGCCACCAAGACCTCAACGCCTTTTTTCAGCTCGATGGTTTGGGGCTTCATGTCCATGCCGCCAAACACCACGGCGCTGCGCAGGTTGGTGTGCACGGCGTATTGTTTGATTTGCTGGGCCACTTGGTCGGCCAGCTCGCGGGTGGGCAACAGCACCAGTGCGCGCACGGGGTGGCGTGCGGGCGAGGTGGAGCTGTTTTCGTGTTTGAGCA
>Ga0213920_1000264_pt1 | contig 48030 bp, 42 predicted proteins | sample McNCre1117MG_FD_161054 | JGI IMG/M metagenome (GOLD analysis project Ga0213920, IMG submission 161054) | Freshwater microbial communities from McNutts Creek, Athens, Georgia, United States - 11-17 MG | ecosystem: Environmental > Aquatic > Freshwater > Creek | place: USA: Georgia | collected...
GGAACTTCAGAAGATCATCCTGTACTACGGATTCACCCCAATCGAAGACCCAGAGGCAATGAAACTCTGGCAGAAGACCCTGTGTGAGTCACTCGGTTTGAAGGGTCGAATCCTCATCAGCAAGCACGGAATCAACGGCACCCTTGGTGGCGACATGACCGCGCTCAAGAAGTATGTGCGCCAGACCAAGGAATACCCTGGCTTCCGCAAAATCGACTTCAAGTGGAGCGAAGGCACCGGCGACGACTTCCCACGTCTGAGCGTGAAGTCTCGCAAGGAGATCGTTGCGTTTGGCGCCCCCGATGAACTGGTGGTTGCCGAAGGCGGCGTTGTAAACGGTGGCATCCACCTACGTCCAGAAGAGGTGAACCAGCTGGTTGCCGAGCGCGGTGACGAAGTTGTCTTCTTCGATGGTCGCAACGCATTTGAAGCCAAGATCGGCAAGTTCAAGAATGCCATTGTGCCAAACACCCACACCACGCACGACTTCATCGCAGACCTGGAAAGTGGCGCCTACGACCACCTCAAGGACAAGCCGATTGTCACCTACTGCACCGGTGGAATCCGTTGCGAGATCCTCACGCCGATCATGAAGAACCGCGGTTTCAAAGAGATCTACCAGATTCAGGGTGGAATCGTTCGCTACGGCGAGAAGTTTAAGGATGGCGAGGACAGCCTCTGGGAGGGCTCGCTCTACGTTTTCGACAAGCGCATGAACATGGACTTCAGCGAAAACGCCAAGACCATCGGTGAGTGCGAGAAGTGCGCAGCCCCAACCAGCCAGTTCTACAACTGCGCCAACCTGGCCTGCCGCGACCTAATTCTGCTGTGCGAAGACTGCGCGGCCGATGAAGCTAACCTGGCCTGCCAGGACGGCCACGTCCGTGCAGCCCGCAAGGTTGACTTCGCCGGCTAGGCGCGTACTTCGTTATGAAGCTTTATGTGATTCTGGATGCCGCTATTTGCGACACCGTTGCGGTGGCTCAGGCCATTTCCGGCCTAGACGTAGAGTACGTACAGCTTCGTGACTTCACCTCGAATGATGCCGAGTATTCGGCAACAGCCGCTGCCATCATGAGCGCCTTCGAAGGAACCCCAACCGGATTTATTGTTGGCGAACGCCCGCACCTTGTGCCAAGGCTTGGCGCGGCTGGTGTTCACATCGGTGAAAAATACCGCGACATCCAAACTGCGCGCGAGGAAATTGGCCAAGGCGCCGTGCTTGGCGTTAGCCAGTTTTCACCGGAGTTCATTGCCGAGCACCTCGGTGAGGACTTCCCAGTTGACTACCTGAGCGTTGGCCCAGTTTGGACAACCGTGAGCAAGGCCGATGCCGGTGCCGAAATTGGCGTCGAGGCTTCGGCCAGACTGGTTGCCGCCAATCCTTACCGCAGCGCGCTAATCGGTGGAATAAAGGCCGAGAACCTTGCGCAACTGGCACAGTCGGTGGCTCTTCTTGGCCCAATGGAACCACTGGCGGTGGTGCTCGGCGAGGTCTGCCGATCGGCGAATCCCGCCGAGGCTGTAAACCGCCTGCTGGCCGCAGCCTAGCGCCAGAGAACTCCCAGCACCCCCACAAGCAGGCTCAAACTCAGCAGCGCTGCATCCAATTTTCCCCAACGAGCTTGCTCGGCCCAGGTGCGCCTAACCAGCTTGCCGCTGGAGTCTCTGAGGTCGAACCCGCGATTTTCCATAGCCAAGGCTGTGGTCTGCGCACCTCGGGTGGCCGCGATCAGGCTAAGTACGGTTAGCGAACCGATTTCGGACAGGCCTCGCTTGGCCGTGCCAAACACCTTGCGAATGCGCGCCTGAGTTTGCCAGTTGTTGCGTAGCAGTTTGGCGCGGTTGAGACCCACCATCGCGGCAACCACAGGCCTTGGGCTCAGCCGCAGGGTTTGCCCCAGCTGGTCTCCCAGCCACGAGGTGGAGACTTCGGCGGCCATGAGCATGCTCGGCAGACCGAAAAATGCAGTTCTAGTAGCTAACAACAGGGCGGGTTCAAGCAGGTGTTGCGAACTCAGTAGCCAGTTGCTGAAGCCAACCGAAGCAACCCCAAGAACGGTTGGCAAGATCAACCCGCTATGAGCGCTAACCGCCGCCCTAAGTTTTGGCGAAACCACGAGGGCGAACACCGCAAGAGCAAGTTCCGCTCCCAGGGCAACCATCGCGGCTTTAAGACTTGCAAATAGGAAGGCCGCCACCATTAGCAACACCGATGCCAGGATGCCAGCCAACGGGCTAAACGGATGCTCGCGAACTGATTCGGGCATTGCCGCAACGCTTGGGCTGTGCCTAATTTCTACAACCTCATCGGCAAACGCGATTAGCTGTGGGTCGTGGGTGGCAATTGTGATTATCGAACCCTTGGCCTTGGTCTGTTCAATTGCGTTCACCACACTGCGCCAGGCATTTAGGTCAAGGCCAACCGTTGGTTCGTCCAGCCAAATCCGCGGACGAGCCTCCAACAGTGCAATCGCCAGCGCAACACGCCTTTGCTCACCACCGGATAGCTCGGTTGGGTGCGCCATCTCGTAGTCATCGAGACCAACCAAATGGAGCGCATCCTGGGCATCGCGGAAGCTCCGCTGGCAGGTTTGCGAAACCAGTTCTAAAACATGCGTGCGCCCCATCACGTGCGCTGGGTTTTGCGGCAGCCAGCCGAGTTGTGTCGATTGGTTACCCGCCGCTAGGAATTCTTCGACCTCGAGGTTTAGTCGTGTGGACTTGCCGCTTCCGCTTGGACCAACAACCGCGATTATTCGGCCCGCTTTTCCCGCCTGCTTTACCTCGGACACTCCGAGGCTTCGAGCCTCCGCGGTTTCGAACTCGGGAAGCCAGAGCCCTAGGCTGCGCAGTTCTTCGCCGTGCTTTGCAAACACTTCGTCATGCGGCCCGTTCGCAATCAACTCACCGCGCTGGTTGAGAACAACCACTCGGTCAACTGCGGCAAGCCATGGCGTGAAACGATGCTCGGAGATCACCGCGGTTGCATCGGTGGCTGACAAATATTCAGCTATGGCGGAGCGAACCGCCCCGGCCGAGTCGGCATCGAGCGCGGAGGTAGGTTCGTCTAGCAGCAGCACCCTGGGCCCAAGAGTAAGCAGGCCCGCGAGACAAACCCTTTGCAGTTCACCGCCAGAAAGGCTCTGGGGTTGCCGCGCAGGGCTTAGGCCAGTTTCCGCTGCCAAACCAACCGCGTCCAGCGCCGATTCCACCAGGTTGGCGATGCTGAGCGTGGGCATTCCGGCAGACTCGGCACCAAAGGCTACATCGCGGAAAATGGTGTCCGCAACCGTTGCGTCCTCTGGATTCTGCACCAGCAGTCCAGTGTTTGCAACTGTCACAACGCCACTTATTTCGGCCGAGCCCATGGATTGCAGCCCACCCGAGAGGGTTTGCAGCAGCGTTGACTTCCCTGATCCACTCGGACCGAGCAGTAGCACTCGCTCGCCCTGCCCAACCTCAAGGGTGATGTCGCTAAGGGTGTCACGCCCCGCGCCAAATAGGCGAACGGTTAGGTGCCGAACCGAAATGGTCAAATGGTTTCCCTGATGGCCGCAAGCCTAGCCTCGCGACCGGCTGCAAATGAGTTGATGGCGCCCACCTTGCCCAACGCGCGCACCAGGTACCAGCCGCCAACGCCTGCGATAACCGCGCCTGAGACAACGCCGCAAACCATGTAAACAATCTTTTGCGAGAGCGAGTACTCAGGCACCCAGGCAACGTACTCGTAGAACACTTCAAAGACAGCCGAGATAGCGGCTCCCGCGGCAGCCAGCCAAACGGTGTAGCTGCGCCAGGCAACGATTGCGAACACGATTTCAACACCAGCGGCCTGAGCCGCACCGGACACCAGGTTGGTCCAAGACCAAGGGTTACCGCCTAGCAGCGTTTCGAGCGTTGCCGCCACGAGTTCGGCATAGAGTGCGGCGCCCGGCTTACGCACTAGAACCGCGCCGAAAACGGCCGGGATCATCCAGACGCCGAGTTGCAGTTCGCTAAGTGGTGGGTAAATCACACCGATGGTGGATGCCAGTGGCCAGACGAAAACGTCGTAACCCCAGAAGGCCACGCCTAGGGTTGCCGAAAGCACCGCGAGAGTCACTAGGTCTACTACACGCCACTTGAATAGGTTGGTTTTGTTGTTCATTTTGCTCCCTTGCTAAAGGGAGAGCGGTGCAATACACCTCTGAGATGCTCGACTTCCTACGCCGGTGCTAACCGGATTCAGGTTCGAGGGTCTGCGGGCTACCGCACTCTCAGCGCCTAAAGGCGCTCCCCTGTCTTACGTTTTCGATGTTAGCACGGGAAAAGCGAACCCCGACCGAACTGAATCGGCCGGGGTTCGCTTTTGACTATTGCTTAGGCGGTTGGCAGGGTGAGCACTACATCGCCGGTGGTTGCAGTTACGGTGGCCGAGAGGTCGGCAGCGGTGGTTACGGTAACCATCACCGGGGTGCCGGTCTGGGCAACAATTCCGTTGGTGCTGTCGGCTGCGATGCTGAGGTAGATGCCCCAGTTCTCAACGTTGGCAGTCTCGTCGCCCGGGATCTGGATGGTTCCGGTGAGCACACCGTTAACCAGGCTGAGGTTGCTCAGCTGCATGCCGTGACCCTTGTGGCCGTCGAAGGCTGGCGCACCGGTTGGCGCACCGGTTGGGGCACCGGCTGGTGCCGAACCCGCCTGTGGGCCATCGCCGTCATTGTCCGGAGCCGAAGGAGCGGTTGAGCCGGTGGTGCCGGTTGGGCTCCAGCTGCCGCCGGCACCGCCGGCTGCGCCATCGTTGTGGCCGTGTCCGTGGCCCTTGTGGCCACCAAAGGATGGTGCGCCGTTAGATGCGCTCGGTGCGGTAGGAAGGGGTGCGGTGGCAGGCGCCGAGGTTGCATCGGCGGCCAGAGGCACAACCTTTACAACCAGCAACTTGGCTGCGGTGGCTGCATCGGTGATGGTGCTAGGGACGTTGTTGACGGTGAAGTTCACGGTGGTGAACTGGCGGTCTGCCTGCTGGGCACCAAACGAGATGCCGCTCTTGGTGCGTACCGAGCTGTGCTTAACGCTGGCCGACTTGGTGACGTGGCTGCGGTTGAGGGTCTTGGCTTCGGATGGCACTACCGCGGTGAGGGTAAGGACAGTGGCCAGGCCAATGGTGGCGGCGGTGGTTGCAAATACGACCGACTTCTTCATGGTGGTTACCTTTCTTCGTTAGCGGGGATCCGATTTCGAAATCTCCGACAACTCGAGGCTATGCGCCATCGATGGCCAAAAACCGGCTTCACAAAATGCTCGAAGACTCTTGCTAGCCAGCTGCCAGAGTGCACACAGGTAACCCTCAGACAAGGACCATTTTCGGCGATGGGGGCATTAAAAAAGCCGATACCCGAATGGCTATGCGATGGCTTGCGGCGGGGGCAGACTTGAAACCATGAGCGTCGAACACGAATTTAATCCCGCGGATACCGACAACGAAATCCAGCGCGCAGCAGCCCTCTACCGCAACTGGGGGCGCTGGGGCGAAGACGACGTCCACGGCACCGTGAACTTCATCACCGATGAAAAACGAGCCGAGGCTGCGGCCCTAATCAAACGTGGTCGCGCGTTTTCCCTCTCGGCACCGTTCGACCAAAACGGCCCACAGAAGGGCTGGCGCCGCCGCACCAATCCAACCCTCTTCCTAATGGACTCGGGCACCGATGCCTTCAACGGCGTGCAGGGTTTCCCGCACGGAGCCGGTGGCGCCGATGACTTTATCTCGATGCCGCTGAGTTGCTCCACACAGTGGGACGGCCTCGGTCACTTCTTCGATTACGGCAAGACCTGGAACGGAAAGCCATCCACCATGGTCGACGGAATCGGTGACCACAACGCCGGTATCGAGAACATGTACGACAAGCTTGTGAGCCGCGGCGTACTGCTAGATTTCGGTCGTTCCCACGGCACCGATGGCGAGCTGCCTGATGGTTTCGCTATCAAGACCCAGCACATCCTCGAATGCATCGAGGCTCAAGGTTCTAGCTCGAAGATCGGCCGAGGCGACATCGTTTTGGTTCGCACCGGCAAGATCACCCGCTCCAAAATTCTGCCGGGATGGGGTTCGTTTGCATCGCTTGGCGACGCACCGGGTTTCTCGTTTAGCACTCTGAAGTGGATGTACGAAACCGAAATCGCGGCCGTGGCCAGCGACACCTGGGGCTTCGAGGTTCGCCCAAACGAACTGGATAACTCATTCCAGCCGATGCACCAGATCATGATTCCAAACATGGGTCTTTCGGTTGGCGAAATCTGGGACCTCGATGAACTTGCCGAAGATTGCGCGGCAGACGGCCAGTACGATTTCTTCCTCAGCGCCCCACCGCTTCGCATCACCGGTGCCGTTTCGTCCCCCGTCAACCCAATCGCGGTGAAATAAAACTTTAGGCAATACCTTTCCAGAGCAAAACCCCCGACTTCGAGAGAAGAGAAGTCGGGGGTTTTGGACTTTGGGTTTGGTTTTGCTTAGGCCTGCTCGGCGAAGGTCTCCTGAACCCAGTCGGCAATGTAACCGGCAACATAAGGCATGTGGTCGATGCTGATGTGCTCGGTGCCGCCCTCTGGTTCATCAAATAGACGCAGGGTCTTCTTGCTCGCGTTCACAGCCTGGTCGTAGGTCTGGTTGGCGTACTTCACATTGATCTGGCGGTCGTTTACGCCGTGGGTAATCAGCAGCGGGCAGGTGATTTTCTCCGCAACGCCATTGAGGTGCATGCCCTTGGTGACTTCCATGAATTCATCGATGTTCTCAACGCCCCAAACCCAGAAGACGTGCTCCCAGTAGTGCGGAACCGGGTTTTCGCCTTCGCGCGAACGGCGGCCAACCTGGACCTCGGCCCAGTTGTGGTTAGCGCCCCAGGCTACGGCCAGCTTGAGTCGGTTTTCCATCGCGGCCGAACGCGGTGCGTAGTAGCCGCCAAGCGACCATCCAACAACACCGATGCGATCGCCATCGATGCCATCGAGACCCTCTAAGTAGTCGACCATCGGTGATACAAAGGCTTCGGTGTCTACGCGCGCCTTGATGTTGCGCAGGCGTAGGGCCTCACCGGTTCCACCGTGGTCGATCATGAGGGTGGAGATTCCGCGCTTTGCGAGCATCTGAGGGAAGCCCGAGTAGTACATCATCTCCTTGGTGGAGTCGAGGCCGTTGAGTTGAATGACCACAGGGGTTGGCTTGCCGTTGGCGCTCGGGGCGCGGTACAGGTAGCCGGGGAGCGAGGTTCCCTCGTAGGGCACCTCAACTCGTTCGAGTGGCACATCGGCCAGCTCAACGTGCTTGAGCAGCAGGTCGATCGACTTCTGGTAGGCAGCGTTACGACCCTCCCACTTTGGGCTCTGCAGGCGCTCTGCCTGCGAGGTGTAGAGGCTGGCGCGGTAGTACTTTTCACCGGCACTGATGATGCGCCCTGCGGCTTCGTCCTCTTGCGCCGATGCAAGCACGCGGTTGGCAACGGCAGCCCAGGAGTCGTAGAGGAGGTCGGTGCCGAAGTCATCGCCGTTGCGCGAGGCCTCGAGAACCGGCTTGCAGGCGCGGTCAACTTCATCGATGAGGCCACCGTTGTTGAGGGTGGCAACAACCGAGAGGCTCCACACGTAGTTGGTGGGGAAGTACATAAACATTGTTTAGCGTCCTTGAATCTGAAGTGGTTACGCCGCGGTGCTTACCAAGGCTGAGCCATGGCGGCCAGAGTCTCGGCCATAATGCGGCCGGCTTCCTGACCAGCGGCAGGGCCACCCTCGATCTCGAGGTCGACCAGGCGCAGGGTGTTTTCAACCACAATGCCGGTGCGTGCCTTGCGGCGTGCCTCATAAGCGGTGAGCTGCTCCTCGAGGTCGCCCTCCTGGGTTACGTGCTCAACCAAAATGTATGCGTCTTCCGAGCACTGCGCGCCACCCTGGGCGATCAGCGGAGGGCAGGCGTGAACGGCATCACCGATTGCGATGACGCGACCCTGGTGCCAAGGCTGGTCAACCGCCCAAAGCCACTCGATCTCCTGGAAGTTCATGTAGTCGTCATCCTTGATGTTGTCGCGGATGAAATCGAAGTGGCCGTGGTAGCCCGAGAGCAGGCGGCGAACTTCGTCGGCGTCACTGAGGCCGTTGTCTGGACGCTGTGGCTTGGTGAGCACGAATGCGTAGCAGAGGTCTTCCGAAATCGGGGTGTAACCCGCCTTGTATTCTGGGCCACCGAAGGCGAGACCCGAGCAGTCCATCTCAGGCTTGCGCTGGGTTACCACGCGCCAAATTCCGAGGCCCGAGGTCTGCTTGTCGTGGGTGATGCCCAGCTGCTTGCGAGCAGTGCTCTTGATGCCGTCGGCAGCGATGATTAGGTCGAAGCTCTCGTTGGTGCCATCGCTGAGATGGGCCACAACGTGGTCTGCCTCATTGGTGAAGCCAGTCATTTCGGTGCCCAGACGAACCTCAACGCCGAGGTCGTGGATCATGTCTACCAGAACGGTTTGGATGTCCGAACGCAGTGCACCCATGGTGGATGGAAGGTCTACGCCACCGGTCTTGGCCGCTGGGATGCGGGCAATCTTGTGGCCGTCCGCGGTGTAGGTTTCGAGCTCGGAGAAACCGAGGCCCTTCTCGGCCATCTTGTCGTAAGCACCAATGAGGTTGAAGACCTTGAGTGCATTTCCCTGGAGGGTGATGCCGTGGCCAACGCCGTACCACTCCGGCGAGCGCTCGGCCAGCGTTACCTTTACGCCGCGCTGTGCTAGCGCAACTGCTGCGACGGTGCCGGTGATTCCGCCACCAACCACGAGAACATTCTTGACTGCCATAGTCCAAACTCCGATCAAACGCAGACACAACCAAAGGTGTCCTGTTTAGCAAAGTATTGGAGTTGCGCCAGTTTCAAAACTAAGGGCGCTAAATGCCATGTATCGCCAACGGCATAGTTTCTGCCACAGCCTCGTATGCCTCGGTATTAGGCAGCTTGCCCAAACTCGAGCAAAGCAATGTGCCCAATGATGAAATCACGCAGCCACACGTGCGCAGGGTCCGAGTTGTGGCTCGGGTGCCACCAAAGCGTGAGGTTGGCTTCGAGTTCGCCGAATGGCGCCTCGACCACTTTGACTGTTGAGTTCACCGGCAATTTGTTGCCTACCCGTCGGGGAACAATGGCAACCAGGTCTGTGCCTCCAACCACGTGTGCCAGTGGCAGGTAAGAACTGGTTGTGATGTGAGGGCGCAACTGAACACCAAGCTCGTTTAGGCGGCGTTCCGGCGGAAGCAGGTGTGCGCGTCCAAACTTACAGACCGCCTTGGGGGCCTCGAGGAAGTCGTCCCAGCTGAGTTGTCCGTCGGCCAAAACTGGATTCGCTTCATCAACCAGGCACACGTAGTCATCGGTGAAGAGTTTGTGGCTGTCACCGATGATGCCGATTCCTGGCACAGTTACAACGAAGTCATTGAGGGTTAGGTCGCGCGAGGCATCGGTTGGCTCACTCGGCAGGCCAACGATCTCGAACGAGATGCCCGACGCGGCCTCTAGAGCTAGCGCCAGAATTGGCCGCATTTCGGTTGCCGAGTAGTCGGTGAGCATCAGGCGGAACTTGCGGTCGCTAGTGGTTGGGTCAAACTCGCCCTCGCTGCGAAGCGCGCGCTCAATCAGGGGCAGGGTTCGCTGCAGCTGAGGCAGAAGCAGCTGGCCCATCGGGGTTAGTTCGTAGTCGCGGCCAACGCGCACCAGCAGTTCGTCGTTGAACTGGGTTCGTAGGCGGCTCAGCGCCGAAGACATCGATGACTGACTCATGTTGATGCGATCGCCAGCGCGGGTGACGTTTGCCTCTTCAAGCAGGGCTCGGAGGGCAATCAGCAGGTTCAGGTCGCGGCCTGGTCCGAGCATCGGTGTGTCCTCTCCTATGCCAAAGCTCGCGCGCCTTGGTGGTATCACGCTATCAAATAGACGGTATCCAGACTTTGGGGAGGTAGCGGCGGGGCAATTCGCCTAGCCTGAAAACCTGTCGGCACAGCCGTAATTTTGCCTTTGAAGGAGCACCGATGTACGAGCGCAAGATCTCGCACCTGCGATACCTGGCCCTTGCCATGCCTAACTTCGAGGAGGAGCGTGACTTCTTCGTAAAGCACTGGGGCCTCACCGAGGTTCACTCCGAAGATGGGGCTTCTTGGCTCGGTGCCGAAGCAGTGAGCGAGCCATTCGTGGTACGCCTTCGCAAGGGTGAGAAGCGAATCGACCTCATTGGCTTCGCCGCCAACAACCGCGAAGACCTGGAGTCGCTATACACCGACCTAGTTGCCAAGGGTGTCAAGATCATCCACGAGCCAAAGGAACTCACCCAGTTCTCGGGTGGTTACGGTTTCCGCTTCTTCGACCTCGATGGCCGCACTCTTGAAGTTTCCGTGGATGTCAAGGAAAAGGCTGCCCGCCCAATCAAGGAGCGCGAGCCGATTCCGGTGAAGCTCTCTCACGTTGTGATGAACACGGTAGACCTCGAGGCCACCACCAACTGGTACATCGAGCACCTTGGTTTCACCATCTCTGACTCCCTAGTTCATCCTCACATGGGCAAGCTCATGCACTTCATGCGTTGCAACAAGGCACACCACTCAATCGCCATTGTTCAGGGTCCTCACTACTCGCTCCACCACATGTCCTTTGAGATGCGCGGCATTGAGGAATGGATGCGCGGCACCGGCAAGATTCTTCGCGCCGGAACCCGCATGGTTTGGGGTCCTGGCCGCCACAACGCAGGCGACAACACTTTCGCCTACTTCGTAGACCCAGCCGGTAACACAATCGAGTACACCACTGAGCTCGAAACCATCCACGATGAAGAGGCCTGGGTTCCTAAGGAACTCGATGTCACTCAGGTTTCGACTCAGGACCAGTGGGGCACTGCCAACCAGTTCAGCGAATACGTTGCACGCGAAAGCTTCAACGACGTTGACAAGGGCATGTTCGTAGCCGCACCGTTCTAGCCTTCAGCCACGTTAGGAAGGACACCCCATGAAGATTCACATCGGTGCCGACTGGCACGGTTACGAGCGCGCAAGATCTTTGCAGCAGTGGCTGGTGAGCCTAGGCCACGAGGTTGTGTGGCACGCAGCCGAGCAGTTCGATCAGGGCGACGACTATGTGCTTTGGTCGGTTCGAGTTGGCGAAGCTGTGCTTACCGGCGAGGACAACGCCGAGGACGTTAAGGGAATCATCGTTGGAGTCGACGGCAATGGCGAGGTAATCGCCGCCAATAAGGTAAACGGTGGGCGCGCCATCGGTGCCTATAGCCTGCCCCAGGTTGTTGAAGGACGCCGCTGCAACAATGCCTCGGTTCTGGTTGTGCCAACAGCCTTTTGCACCGATGAAGAGGGCCGCTCGCTTGTGAGCGCGTTCCTCGAAACCTCGTTCGACTACACGGTTGATAATGCCCGCCGCATTGTCAACACCAACGAGTACGAAAACTCCAAGACCATCGAGGGTTGGGCCGCGGCCGACTTCCCTAAGCCGGATGAATACCACCCGGCCACCAGCAACTAACAACAAAAGGAATCAAAAATGGCATTCGTTTGCAGCGCAACCTGGACCGCAAAAGAGGGTTCTGCCCACATTGTGGCCGAGGCCCTGAAGAACCTCTCCCCTGCCTCGCGCACCGAAGAGGGAAACATCTACTACCAGGCCTACCAGGACCCAAACCAGCCAAACACCTTCCGCATCTTTGAGGTTTACACCGATGAGGCGGCGTTCAAGGCGCACGCAGAGTACGAGCACTTCAAGGAGTGGGCACTCGGTATGGCCATCCCTGAGCTTGAGGTTCGTCAGCGCGACTTCTACGAGACTCTCGACTTCTAAACCACCGATAGGGACCAGCCATGAAGATTCTTCGCTACGAATCAAACGGTTTCGCGCACGTGGGAATCTTCTCCCACGGGCTTGTGCTCGATCTTCCAACCAACCTTGACCTTTTGGAAGTTCTGAACCTGCCACGCGAAGAACGCGATTTGCTCGAGCAGCAGGCTGGTCGCTACTACAAGTGCCCAATCGAGCAGGCGAAACTTTTGCCTCCGGTTGAACCGCGCGTGGTTCGCGACTTCGTTAGCTTCGAGGGCCACATCGCTGGGATGAAAAAGAACGAACCGGGCGATGGCAGCGTGCCCGAACCTTGGTACGAGACCCCCGTTTCTCTCATGATCAACCCCTACACCCTCAAGGGTTGCGGTGAGCCGGTTGCCGTGCCCCCGCTAACCCAGGCCATGGATTACGAGCTTGAGGTTGCGGTTATTTTGCGCAAGCCTGCTGTTGATCTAACGGCCGAGGAGGCCGAGGATGTCATCGCAGGCTACGCGATTCTCAACGACTGGTCGGCTCGCGATATTCAGTCGCGGGAAATGTTGGTTGGCCTTGGGCCTTCTAAGGGCAAAGACTTCGCTACCTCGCTGGGGCCGTGGATTACCACCCCGGACGAGCTAGAACAGTATCGCGAAGGCAACCGTTACAGCCTGCCGATGTCGGTTTCGGTGAACGGTGTTGAGATGGGCTCCTACAACCTCAAGTACATGTCTTGGTCGTTTGCCGAACTGATTTCACACAGCAGCCGAGGTTCCTACGTTGGCGCGGGCGATGTTCTGGCTTCGGGCACCGCGCACGGTGGTTCGCTCGCCGAACAGTGGGCGGCCACCAAACAGCGCGTTACACCAGCTCCGCTCAAGGCCGGGGATGTGGTCTCGATGACGGTTGAGGGTCTGGGAACCCTCTGGAACCCGATCGTGCCTACCGTTAGCCCCGGTCACACCATTCCTCGCGCCACCCGCACCGTTTCTGAAGGTCACTAAATGTCTGTTGTTAGCACCGTAAACCCAGCCACCGGAACCAAGCTGGTCGACTACCCGGCCCACACCGATGCCCAGATTGAGCAGATCCTGGTTGACGCAACTCGGGTTCAGGCTCACTGGCGGTCGAGCGACGTAGCCACCCGCGTGCAGGCGCTGCGCAACCTCGGCAATATTCTCCGCGATGAAGTTGATGCCCATGCCACACTCATCAGTGAAGAAATGGGAAAGCCAATTGCCGAAGCCCGCGGCGAGGTTTTGAAGTGCGCTCTTACCTGCGATTACTACGCCGATAACCTTGCCGAATACCTGGCGCCAAAGGTGATTGCCACCGAGGCCGCCAGCAGCTTTGTGGCTTACGAGCCGATTGGCACCGTGCTGGCGATCATGCCGTGGAACTTCCCCTACTGGCAGGTCATTCGCTTCGCGGCACCAACCCTGGCTGCCGGCAACGCAGGGCTTCTCAAGCACGCCTCCAACGTAACCGGCTGTGCCCTTGCCATCGCATCGGCAATCGAGCGCGCGGGTTTCCCAACCGGTCTATTCACCACCCTGGTGCTTGCCAAGCACAGCATCGTAAACGACCTTATCGCTGATAAGCGAGTTGCCGCCGTTACCCTAACCGGCAGCGAAGGCGCCGGTGCATCCGTGGCGGAGGCTGCCGGACGTGCGCTCAAGAAGACCGTGCTCGAACTTGGTGGATCAGATCCATTCGTGATTCTCGAGGACGCCGATGTGGCCGCTATTACCCCGCTGGCCGTGCGTGCTCGTTTTGTGAACACCGGCCAGAGTTGCCTCTGCGCCAAGCGTTTCATGGTTGACGCCCAGGTACACGACGACTTCGAGGCACGCCTAAAGGCTGCGGTTGAATCGCTGAAGATCGGTGACCCGCTAGACCCAACCACCCAGATTGGCCCACTGGCTAAGCCGGCCTTTGTGGACGACATTGATCGTCAGGTTCAGGAGTCGATTGCCATGGGTGCCCGCGTTGTCACCGGTGGCCACCGCATCGCTGGTGCTGGCAACTACTACGCCCCAACCGTGCTTGCCGATGTCACTCCCGAAATGCCGGTGTTCAACCAGGAGACCTTCGGCCCTGTGCTTGCCCTGGTTAAGACCAACAGCACCGATGAGGCCCTGGCCCTCGCCAACAACACGCAGTACGGTTTGGCCGCTAGTGTTTGGACCTCGAACATGGAGTTGGGTATCGAACTCGGCCGCCGAATCGAAGCTGGAGCGCTGTTTGTGAACACCGTTGTCGCCTCCGATCCTCGCCTCCCGTTTGGTGGCGTAAAGCTGAGCGGCTACGGCAGGGAGCTTTCGGTTGAGGGCATGCGTGAGTTCACAAACGCTCGCACCGTTGTGGCCAACGCCATGCCTCGTTCCTAGTAGCCAGAGCGTTTCGCGCCTAAACTAAGTCTCAATGACAGACCTGAGACGCATCGACGTCAACCTCATTCTCGTGCTGGATGCAATCCTTGCTGAGATGAACCTGACGCGTGCCGGTGAGGCCGTTGGTATGTCTCAGCCGGCGGTTAGTGGCGCGCTCGCTCGTTTGCGGCAGCAGTTTGACGACCCACTGCTAGTGCGCAAAGGCCGCCAGTTTGAGCTAACCCCGCTAGCCGAGAGCCTTCGTCCGCTGGTATCCGAGGCCATGCTTGAGATTCGCAGAACCTACGAGTTGCTTCCGTCGTTCGATCCCGCAACCAGCACACGCACCTTCCACATCGGTGCCACCGATTACCTGCTCTCGCAGATCACCAGCCCGCTGCTGAATGTCCTCGAACAGGAAGCACCAAACGTGAATATTGAGTTTGGTGTTCTCGGCTTCGATCAACTTGTGAACGTGATCGACCTCCTGCGCCGCGATGTAACTATCGCCTCCTCCGCGATCGGCATCCCCGGCAAGAAGCAGTCTCTTTTCAACGAAAGTTTCGTTTGCATCGTTAGCAACGACAACCCCAACGTTGTCGATGGCGCATTGAGCCTGGAAGCACTGAAAAATTCCGGTCACGTGCGTATGACCTTCGGCGATAACCAGACCCACCACATAGATCAGATTTATGCCGAGCACGGAATTACCCCGCACTACGCCATTTCGGTTCGCGGAGTTCTTATGATTCCGCACATGGTTACCAAGTCGAACCTGGTTGCATGGGTTCCCGAGCGTCTAGCTGCTCAAATGCTTGAACCACTCAATCTGCAAATTGTGCAGACCCCGCTCAAGAACCCTCACATGACCGAGGCAGTGCACTGGCACCCCTCGAAGTCATCCGACCCGGCCATTCCTTGGCTGGTTTCGATGCTGCGCCGAGCCACCGAGCTTTTGGAGTTCGGCGAAGACGAGTAAAGCCCTTCGGCTTTAGCGTGGGTCGATTCCGAAGGCGGTTGCCAGGCGGTCGATCTTCTGGGCACGGCCCAGACGAGGTAGGTCTGAACCATCGCGGATTACGCGGCCGCGGGCTTCGAAGTCTGCCATGAACTCGCGCGCCCAAATCACATCCGAGTTGGTAGGGCAGATGCTGTCGTTGATAACCACACACTGATCGATGGCCAGCGCCAACTTGCCGGTTAGGCCCAAAACTACCGAGTGCTCCGACTGCTCGCGCAGGATGGGGTGGCTAGCACCGACGGTTGGGCCATCAATTGGGCCGGGAAGGTTACCTACGCGGCTTGCCGTGACCAGACGCGAGCGCGGGTAGGCCATGGCCATGGTGTCGGCTGCGGTTCCAGTATCACGGCGGTAGTCACCCGAGCCAAATGCCAGACGGAAGACACCTCGGGCGCAGGCGATGTAGCGGGCGTCCTCGATACCGAGAGCCGATTCCACTAGGGCAATGATTGGCTTGGCCTGGCCCGCTGCGAAGTAGGTGTCCTCTACGTGCGCCGGAGACTCGGTCTTTGCGAGCATGATGCCCTGCAGGCTCGGGATCTTGCGAAGTCGCTCAATGTCGTCGGCCCAGAAATCGGAGTTGCGGTCGTTGATGCGAACCCAGGCTTGGTTTCCGGCCTCTAGCCACTGCGCAACCTGTTCGCGTGCCTCAACCTTGTTGGATGGGTCGACGGCGTCTTCAATGTCCAGAATGATTTGGTCTGCGCGCGATGCACGGGCTGGGTCGAACAGTTCGGTGCGGGCGCCGTTCACTAGCAGCCAGGAGCGTGCTACGTCGGCTGGGACTTCTTGGCGAATGGTCATCGTTGACTCTTTCGAAAGTATTTGGGTGCCATTCAAACCTAACAAACAGCGGGTTTGCTTTGCCCCTCGTACCCCAAATACCAACTAACAAATGCGATTCGAGTGCCAATCTTCAGGTTCACAATGTGCAACCTTGCACAGAGTGCAATTACGTTATAAAGTCGTTATGTGACCTATGAAGAATTGGCAACCGACAGACACCAAGCACTGCGCATGGAAAATAATCGGGGCATTAAAGCCGCTGCGTTAGCCCTAGCCGAAGAGCGAGGGCTCGGTAATTTCACCGTTGAAGAGTTGGCCTCGCGCGCCCAGGTTTCTCGTCGCACGTTCTTCAACCACTTCGGTTCAATTCAAGAAGCCACCCGCGCCGGCATTCGTGACATCCTCTTCGACGCCAGCGAATCCGTAATGGTGGAACTTGCCACACGCCTCGCATCGGTGGAAAACCCTAGCCTCAACCAGCTCTTCGAGCTAGGCTCCGATGCCCTACTCAATGTTGACTTCACTACAACTGTTAGGCAGTCTTGCCGCGTCTTGGGTGATCATCCCAGGGAAAACCCGGTGCAAAGCGCCTGGTTGGGTGAGGTGCTCGATGCCGCACTCGACGACTTCGACACCCTCCTCGGCAGCCGCGCCCCGGAAGTTTCGCCGGTTTCGCGCCGCCTCATGGTTCGCGTGCTGCTAACCACGGTTGAGGTCTGCGCCGAACACTGGGCTCAAACCTCCATTCAACTTCCCCCTGCCGAAGGCCTCGAAGCCTGGCGCAAACTACACAGCCAAGCAATCTCGCAACTGCGAGCCGGCTACACCGCTTAAATTCCCAACCGCACCAAACGAAAGACCACAATGGCCGAATTGCTTTACCGCCTAGGTAAGTTCTCCGCTCGTCGCTCAATCCTCGTAATCATCGCCTGGTTCTTGCTTCTCGGTGTCACCGGCACCGCGATGGCCGTTTCCGGAGGCAAACTCTCTTCGGCAATGAGCATCGATGGCACCCCGGCGCAGCAGGTGATTGACGACCTAAAGAAGTCGTTCCCGGCTGCCAGTCACGGCAATGCCACCGTCGTCTTCCACGCCAAGCAGGGCGAATTCACGGCCACTGAAATTGCCGCCATCGGTGCGGAACTGCGCCAGGTTGCAAAGCTTGATGCGGTAAACAGCGCGATGAACCCGTTTACCACTCAGGCCAATAAGGATCACCAGATTGCGCAGCTGAAGGCTGGGCAGCGCAAGATCGCCAACGGCAAGGAGCAATTGGCAGCTGGTCGTAAGCAGCTAGCGGCCGGCCAGAAAAAACTAGATGCAGCTAAGGCACTGGTTGCGGCCAACCTGGCCAAGGCCCGCGCTGGTCTCGCACAGGCTACTGCTGGCAAGGCGCAGGCCGTGGCTGGTCTGGCGCAGGCAACCGCAGGGCAGCAGCAAGCCGAGGCGGCCTACGCGCAAGCTCAGGCCGGTGGCGCCCCTGCCGAACAACTGGCCGCAATCCAGGCGATGATCGACCAAGCTAAGGCCGGGGTTGTCGCGGCAACGGCTGGCATCGCGCAGGCCAACGCTGGTATCGCCCAGGCTACAGCCGGAATCAAGCAGCTCAAGGCGGCGCAGGCCACCATCGCAGACAACCAGGCTCAGCTCACCGCGGGCAAGCTAAAGCTAAACGAGGCCGCGGACAAACTTCCCGCTGCCGAGCGCAAGCTCGCCCAGGGTCAGCGCATTCTCGCGGCGTCTGCCAACTTCCGCACGGTTTCTAAGGACAACACAACCGCTCTGGGAGCCGTCATCTTCGATGTCCCCGCAAGTGACGTTGAGGTTCCTCAGAAGAACGCCATTGTGGCCTACCTCAGCAAGCACACTCCGGCGGGTGTCGAGGTTGAGTTCTCCAAGGAACTAACCATGAGCATGGAAGGCATTCTGGGAGTTGGCGAGATAGTTGGTCTCGTTGTTGCCGGCATCGTTCTCTTCCTAATCCTGGGCACCTTCATCGCCTCGGGTCTACCGGTACTCGCCGCCATCCTCGGCGTTGCCATCAGCGCAACAACCACCATGGCTCTGGCTTCGGTAATCGACATGACCAGCACCACTCCAACCCTTGGCGTCATGCTAGGTCTTGCAGTGGGCATCGACTACTCGCTGTTCATCCTCAACCGCCATCGCCGTCAGCTCAAGCTGGGCATGGAACTTCGCGAATCAATCGCGCTTGCCAACGGAACCTCGGGTAACGCCGTATTCTTCGCAGGCCTCACCGTGATCATCGCGCTTGTTGCCCTAAACCTAACCGGCATCGGCTTCCTAGGTCTCATGGGCGACTTCGCGGCACTTAGCATCGCGGTTGGCGTGGCCATGGCCGTCACCTTCACCCCTGCGATGATTTCCCGCCTCGGAATGCGAGTACTGTCGCGCAAAGAGCGGGCAGCCCTTGCTAGTTCCGATGCGGCGCACGACGCACCAGTATCCCCTGCTGCCGTGCCATCCAAGGCGAAGTCGTACTGGCCTTCCAAGCACCCTTGGGTTTCCATCGTCGCCGCCGGTGCCATTCTCGTAATCGGTTCGATCCCGCTGACATCGATGCGCCTCGGCCTGCCGGACGGCTCGGCCGAACCGGTTGACAGCACTCAGTACAAGGCATTCGTCCTTGCCACCGATGCCTTCGGCGCTGGCTCCAATGGCATGATTGTTGCCGTTGCCTCGCTCAAAGCTCCGGTTACCGGCTATGCGCAGCTAAAGGCCGAGGCCGATATCGCCACCGAATTAGCCGCCGTTGCCGACGTAAGCGCGGTTCTTCCAGCGGGCATGAGCAAGGACAACTCCAAGATTCTGTTTGAGGTTCTACCCAAGACGGGCCCTGCTAGTGCAGCAACTGAGAAGTTGGTGCTGAATCTTCGCAGCCTCTCAAGCAAACTGGAATCCCGGTACGGCGCCACCCTCGGCGTAACCGGCCTGGTTGCCTCCAACATCGATGTGAGCAAGAAGCTTTCGGATGCCCTGCCGCTTTACCTCGGCACCGTCCTGCTACTTTCGATGATCGTGCTGGTTCTGGTGTTCCGCTCCATCCTGGTTCCAATCATCGCCTCGTTAGGCTTCCTGCTTTCGGTTGGCGCAACCATGGGCGCTGTGGTTGCCGTTTACCAGTGGGGCTGGCTTGGCACCATCTTCGACATCCATGATCCATCGCCGGTTTTGTCGTTCCTACCAACAATGCTCATTGGAATTCTGTTTGGCCTTGCCATGGACTACCAGCTGTTCCTTGTCTCAGGTATGCGTGAGGCCTATGTTCACGGCATGGATGCCCGCGCTGCGGTGATCGCCGGTGCCCGGAGCGGACGAACTGTAGTGATGGCGGCGGCCAGCATCATGATCTTCGTGTTCGGCGGCTTCGCCTTTAGCCACCTAACACAGGTACGTCCAATCGGTCTCGGCCTCGCCGTAGGTGTTCTGGCGGATGCCTTCCTGGTGCGCATGGTTCTGGTGCCAGCCCTTATGACCCTTCTGGGCAAGAGCGCCTGGTGGATTCCAAAGTGGCTAGACCGCCTCCTCCCAGATGTAGATGTTGAGGGTGCAAAGTTGGAGCGCACCCACAGCGTGCACTAGCCCAGGCATATGAAAACCCCGAACCAGCGTGAGCCGGTTCGGGGTTTTCTAGTTTGGAACTACCTAACGATCAGGTCTGTGGTGGTGCTCACCAAAACCTGGGTCTTGTAGCCAGGGTACGAAACGGTCACACGAACAACGATTCGCTTGCGCTTGTCGGCGTTGGTGATGGTGTAGTTGTCCGCGGTTGCACCCGGGATAACAGCACCGTTGCGCAGCCACTGGTATTCAACATCTGCGAACCACGCCTGCCACCACACGTTGCCGAGGTCAACCGTTAGGTTGCTGTCCACGGTGCTGTCGCCGTAAAGCTGTGGCTTGTCGAGCTGACCAAACGAGTTGAGGATGATCTTGGTGGCCACCGAACGAGACGACTGGGTGATGTAACCAGGGCGCGATCCGGTAACAACTGCGGAGTAGAAGGCTCCAACATCGGCAACCTGCAGGTTCCAGTAGCAGCTGTCGGTTGCGCCATCAATGGCAACACCGTTGCGGTACCACTGGTAGCTGAGGTTCGCCTTGGAATCCCAGACACCCGAGTAGGCGCAGATGCTCTCGAACGGGTGCACGATGGTGTCGATGGTAGCCTTGCTCATCTTGCTGAAGTTCTTGAACGGAACGGTGGCACTCTTCGCGCTAGATAGCGTTAGGCTGCTTCCCTTGGTTCCGGTCACGGCGACACTCAGTTTGCTACCGGCATCTTCTCCAGCAACAACGTACTTGGCATTGGTTGCACCCGCGATGTCAGCGTTGTCGCGCTGCCACTGATAGGTGATCACGGTGCCGTCATCCCAGATGCCGGCGTCAGCGGTCAGGGTCTGCCCCTGCTTGGCGCTACCCGTGAAGGTGACGACGTTCGACTTAATTACGGTTGCGGAGCTGGTCATGGTTACCCAGGCGTAGCCGTACTTCTTGCCGATAACAGAGACGGTCAGTTTGCTTCCGTAATCGGCTGAAACCGGGGTGTAGGTTGCGTTGGTTGCACCTGGGATTAAACCGCCGTTACGCTTCCACTGGTAGGCCAGGGTTACGCCAGCCGACCAGGTTCCGGTTGTTACCGAAACAGGCTTGCCAACGCGAACATCACCAACCATTACCGGCACCGAACCAATCACCGGACCAGTCACCTGGTTGCTCGGGGCGGATGCAACCGAGAGACCGGCCGAGTTGATCGCCTTCACCGTGAAGGTGTACTTGGTCCCAGTGGTTAGGCCCGAGCAAACTGCGCTGGTGCCGGTGACCTCGCACGAACCATCGGCTGGGCTGGCGTACACAGCGTAGCCATCGGCCGCGCTTCCCGCGTTTGCCGGGGTCCAGGTTACGTTCACAACACTGGCACCGATGCTTGCGACCACCGAGCTAGGCGCGTTAGGCGCCTGTAGGTCGAACGCAGGCAGCGTTGCCGGGTACTGCTTGGCAGGGGCCTCAACCACTGCAACACCATTGCGCGCAGTTGCCTGCGGAATGAGGTTACCTAGGTAAACAGGTTCGTTTGTCCAAGGGCCGTACTGGTACGAGCTGGAGAAGTCACTGTACTCAGGCATCGAGTAGTAGGTGCCTCGCGGGCTGTCCAAACGGTAGTAGTTGATCTGCGTGTAGTTGTTGTAACTGAACAGGCCATCGTGGCGAGTAAACGTGGTGCCATCGAAGTAGGCTACGTTACCGTTGCTGGAATCAACCAGGATGATATAGGCGCCAGCCTTGAACATTACATCAGGAGTGAATCCAGGGTCAATCAGGGTTGAGGTGGTGCCATCAACAGCGCGGATACCCGCGTAGTTGCTCCACTGCGACTCGATGGAGTAGATGACGCCATTGAGTTCAACCGGGTAACGCTCCTCGGTCCAACGCTGACGCGGAGTCGGTTCTGCGAAGAGACTGATTTCATCGGTGGTTTGGTCTACCTGGTAGTACATCTCCGAGGTGGAACCGGTGAGCAAAACCACATTTCCGTTGAAGTTATAGAAGCGAGGCCAACTATTCATGAAGTTGTAGTTGCCACCCACGTTGGTGTTCTTCAAGAGCGCCACCGAGACGGTGCCGTCGTTTGCAATCGTGGCCACGTATGGTCGGTTGTCGCCAGTGCCGTATTCAAGGCCGCCAAAGTAAATCTTGTTTCCAACTAGCAGTGGCGGTGTAGAGGCGCTCTGGTTGGAGACAGTGGTGATGCCTTGGACTCCACTTGCCTCGGAACCGGTGATTCGGGTCCACGAACCAGTGGCTGGGTCAACCTGGTAGAGGTGGTCACCATATGGGTCGTAGGAAGCACCAACGTAGTAGAAGTACTTGCCATCGGTGAATGCCGATTCTGACCACGCGGCATCGAGGTTGCCGACGTGGGTAAGGGTTCCATCGGTTGCCAACTTAAAGAGGTGGTATACCGCGCCGGCCTGGCCGTTGTAGTATCCCTCGCTCGAAAGCAGACCCACGAAATATACGGCGTCACCAATCTTGGTAAGTCCGCATATGCTGTCCGAAACCACGCCGTTGAGAACGTACGTTTGGTACTTCAGCTTGCCGTTACTCTCCGAGGCAACAGTTAGCGAAGGAACTGGGTTAGCCGAACCATTTACGATGCTTGTTCCAAGCAGATAGTCGGCACTTGCGTCTGCCGCAGAACAGTTGAGGCGAGAGTAACTTCCCTCGGTGCCCTGGTCTGGGTTGCCGATGAGCGTGGTGTTGCCGTTTAGGTCAACTCGGTATGGAGCCTGACCAATGTCTGCACTCTTGTAGAGACCAACCAGAACCTGATTGCCAACGAAACCGAAGGACTGAATGAAAGGATACGAATTGGCAGTAGATGGGAAGGCAAAGAAGTCGTTGCCAAGACCGGAGACGGTACCAACCTGCGAGGCCGCACCGGTGCCGGACCACTTAAATAGGTAGTCCTTGGCGTTGAGGTCGGTGTGAGCGATGAAGACGAGCTTGCCGTCGACAACCTCCATGTTGCTCACGGTGACATTGGATGCACCTGGGAACAAAGTGGAGTTGATCGAGGTGCGAGTGCCATCGACCTGAGAAATTTCCCAAACCGAACCCGCAGTTCCCCAGCCGCCCGGCGTAGCGAAGTAGTACAGCTTGCCATTGAAGTTGATGAAACCGCTCGCATTTACGTCGTTATCAATCCAGTTACTCAATGGAGTTACGGTGCCATTTGGGCGCACAAAGTAGTAGCGAACGTCCCAGTAGGTGCCGTTTACGGAGTTGGAGAAGATGAGTCCATCTTCGCCCTGGTAGTTGTATACGCCCCAGAAGCGGGCAGCAGTTACAGTGTTGCTGCCATCGTAAGTGAGCAGCGGACCCCAGGTCTTTGAAACCGTATCGTATTGGGCAATGCGGTCAAGAGAGGTCTTGAAGTAGAGGGTGTTGCCAACAGCCTGAATCAGGTTGGCACCGTTCTCTGCGGAACGATCTGCCCCCATACCACCAGACCATGCGGACATGCGGGTTGGAAGGTCGGTCTCATAAGCGGTTGTGCCGTCAGCGGTGTTGAAGCTGAACAAGCCAAGGTACGAGCCGTATGCGGAGTAGAAGTAAACCTTGTCGCCGACAGCAGCGAAGCCGGTCATCATGTTGTAGCTGGTTTGAAGGTTGTAATCGCCCACTGTGATTGGGGTAACAACGTTGGTGGTGAGGTTAACAACGTAAGGACGGAAATAGTCCATGTCATATTGACCCACGGCGCGAGTGTCCACGAAGAACAGGTAATTGCCCTTCACGTACAGGTTCATGATGTGGCCAGCCGTGTAGTCGGCAGCCGGGAAGTGGGCAACCAGCTTTGGAGCCTGCGAGGAATCGGCGGTAACCGAGAAAATAGCCCGGCCATACTGCATGGTGGTTGCCGTGTAGTAGGTGACGCCATTGGCGTTTACGTAGTTGTTTGGAAGCGCCGGGGCCTTGGCCACATTGGTGCTCAGTTGGTATGGATTTGGAGCCGTGCTCGGCGGAGTGGCCTGGGCCACAGAAGGCACGGTAAGGCTGGTTGCCACAAGCGCCAGAGTGGCGGCGGCCGCGTAAGCAATTTTGCGCAGGTTCACTTTTCCCCTTAGTTAAGACAGAGTTACCTAACTATCGAGGGTAGGTGACTAGACAAATGGTCTAACTGAAAAGGTGTGGATTTCCCCACCTTGTTAAAGTCAACGCTTAAGAAAAATCAGGCCCCCATCCGGGGGCCTGATTCGGTTTTGTGCGCGAGGCGGGACTTGAACCCGCACGTCCTTACGGACACTAGCACCTGAAGCTAGCGCGTCTGCCATTTCGCCACTCGCGCGAGTGTCTAAAAACTAGGCAACTTCACAAGATTAGCAGATTCATGGGCACCGCGCCATCGGTGAAGTTGGGCACTTACAAATAAACTCATAGCAGGCACTATTTGAGGAGCATCTTGGGTTTTCTAGAGAACTTCGAGAAGGGTTTGGAGCGCGTTGTCACCGGCGCATTCTCCAAAACTTTCAAGAGCGAACTTCAGCCTGTGGAAATCGCCTCGGCCATTAAGAACGAGATGGATGCCAAGAGCAGCATTCTCAGCCGCGATCGCATCCTCGCCCCCAACGCCTACCGCGTGCGCCTTTCATCACCAGACTTCGCGCGCATGCGCACCCTCGGCCAGCCGCTTATCCAGGAGCTCACCGAGTTAAGCACCCGCCACGCCCAAAAACAGAAGTACCAGTTTGGTGCGGGTCTGGTAATCACGCTTGCCGAGGATAGCTCGCTCCCAATTGGGCAGGTTGCCGTTGCTAGCCAAACCCAAAATGTGTCCGTGGAATGGCAGGGCGCCATCGATGTTGCAGGCAACCGGTACCTCCTAACCAAGCCGCGCACAGTTATTGGTCGCGATGCCTCATCGGACATTCAGGTGGACGACAAGGGCATGAGCCGCAACCACTTTGAGGTTCTTTGGGATGGCAAGAACGCGGGGATCCGCGACCTCGGCTCAACCAACGGAACCAAACTCAACGGCGTGCAGGTGCGCGAAGGCGGCATGAAAGCGGACGCCGTAATCTCTGCCGGTCACAGCGAGTTTATTTTCCGCGTAATTGCAAAGGCGGGCACCGATGAGTGACCTCGCCCTATTCCTGGTTCGCACCGGTTTCCTGGTTGTTCTCTGGATTTTTGTCTTCAGCATCCTCAGCGTTATTCGCTCCGACATCTTTGGACAGAAGGTTGTAAGCCGCGTAGCCGAAGCCAACCAACCTGTTGTGGTCTCCGCGCCGGTAATACCCGCGGCTCCGCTAAACAACCTTCCGGAAACCTCCGATGCCCTTCCTGTGGTTGATGTCCCGGCTGATCTGCAGATCATTCCATCGAAGCTGGTTCTCACCGCCGGCCCGCGCAAGGGGCAGGAGTTACGGCTCGATCGCCGCGAAGTCACCATCGGCCGCGCCGAAAACGCAGACCTGGTGATTAGGGACGAATTCGCTTCCACTCACCACGCAAAGCTGGTGCTCATGAACGGCGAGTGGCTGATTCAAGACCTCAACTCCACCAACGGAACCTTTGTAAACGGCAAACGTGTTGGCACACCGATGCTGGTTAAGGCCAATACCCCTGTGCAAATCGGCAATTCCGTTTTTGAGCTGCGAGCCTAAATATGTCGGTCAAGGTAATCGCCCATGCCGAATCCAATATCGGCCGAGTTCGGCAGAGCAACCAGGATTCCGGTTACTCCGGTTATCAGCTTCACTTTGTAGCAGACGGCATGGGCGGCCATGCCGGTGGCGATATCGCTTCGGCGCTGGTGAGCCAGCGCGTTGCGCCTATCGATGGCATTTTCCCAAACCCTGAGGCTGCCGCCACCGCAATGAAACAGGCTCTACTTGAAGCCAACAGGTCATTGGGTCAAACGGTTAAGAGTCATCACGAGCTCGCGGGTCTTGGCACCACGTTCAGCGGAATCATGGTCAACGGCGACGACGTGACTGTCGCTCACATCGGTGACAGCCGGGTTTACCTTTGCCGCGAGGGTTCAACCAAGCAGGTCACAAAAGACCATACCTTCGTGCAGCGCCTGGTCGACCTTGGCCGAATCACTCCCGAAGAGGCTCTGGTACACCCCCGTCGCAGCGTTCTAATGCGAGTACTCGGCGACGTTGAGGACGAACCAGACATCGACACCTTTACGCTCAAGACCCAGCCGGGCGACCGCTGGCTGCTTTGCTCCGATGGCCTGTGCGGTTATGTGCCCGAAGGCCTAATCTCGATGATCCTCTCGGGTCCGATTCCAACCGAAGAAGCCGTTGACCTGCTTATTCGCGAGGCCCTTGAGTACGGTGCTCCAGACAACGTAACCGTTGTTGTTGTTGATGTAGTTCCGGTGAGCGCGGCAAGCGAATTCGTGCCAACCGCCAAGTACGTTGGTTCGGCGGCAAACGAAGTGGTTATTGAAGACCGTCCGGGTGCCAAGTTGCTACGCCTGTTCAACCCAAGGGTTCTCACCGACCTCCTCGGCAATAGCGAAGAGACCAGCGAGTTCAAGCCTGAATCCGATGAATACCTCGACTTCATACTTAGCCAAACCCGCGTGAAAATTAAGTGGCACAAGCGCAGGCGCATCGCCAGCATCATCGCGGTGATTTTGGTGGGAGCCTCGGTGCTGAGCCTTGGCTACGCCTACACGCAAACCCGCTACTACATCGGTGCCCGGAACGGCCGAGTTGCCATTTACCAAGGCATCCGTGAGGTGCTCGGGCCACTGCGCTTCAGTCACCTTTATAAAATCACCGATGTCCAGCTCTCGTCGCTTTCCGAATACCAGCGTGGCCTAGTTGACCAGACCATCCCAGCCGTCAGCCTGGATGACGCCAACCGTGAGATTTCGGTTCTCGTTGGCGCTGGAGGTAACTAGATGACCAACGCAATCGGCAAGATCATCCGCATCGTTCCTCGCAACCGAAACGTCGAGTTATCGCTGGTTCTGTTTGCAATCGCCCTAAGCGCATACGAGCTGTGCCAGATTCAGCTCAGCGTCATTCAGGTTTTGCGCGCAGACATTTGGCAGTATTTACTGCCGCCGGCGATTGCTGCCCTAGTTATCCACGTGGTTTTGCGATTTAGAGCCAGCGAGGCCGACCCACTGCTGCTGCCCATCGCTGTGGCCCTGAATGGGTTGGGAATCGCCGAAATCTACCGCCTAGACCTAGCAAAAGAACACCTCAACAACCCGCAGCTTTTTGCGGGAAAGCAGGTTGTCTGGACAGTAATCGCCATGGCGATTGCGCTACTTGTGATTGTCTTTGTGAAGAGCCACCTGTTCCTTCGCCGCTTCATCTACATCAGCATGGTCATCGGTGTTGCCTTGCTGCTCTCGCCGGTCCTGCCGTTGGTTGGGCGCACGATCAACGGTGCGCGCCTGTGGCTTGCCATCGGTGGCGTCACCTTCCAGCCGGGTGAAATTGCCAAGATTGCGCTAACCATTTTCTTCGCGGGATACCTGGTTAGCCGGCGCGAATCGCTTGCCATTGTGGGCCGAAAGATTTTGTGGTTTCAGATTCCACGCGCTCGTGAACTTGGCCCAATCCTGCTGGTTTGGATGGTGAGCCTCGGGGTTTTGGTTTTGGAGCGCGACCTGGGCACTAGTCTGCTCTACTTCGGTCTCTTCCTAGTAATGATCTACGTTGCCACGGGCCGCGCAATCTACGTGGTCACAGGCCTAGGAATGTTTGTGACCGGAGCGCTCATTGCAAGCCGGTTTATGAACTACGTTCAGGGCAGAATCAGCGCTTGGTTAGACCCCTTCAACCCGGCCAACTACAACGCCGTTGGTGGTTCGTACCAGCTGGCTCAAGGCAATTTCGGATTGGCTCACGGTTCGCTTTTGGGCACTGGTCTCGGTGGCGGCTTGCCCCAAATGGTCCCGGTTGCCGAGAGCGACTTTATCTTCTCGAGCCTCGGTGAGGAACTCGGACTGGCCGGAGTTTTTGTGATTCTGGTTTTGTACCTGCTGATGGTTTCGCGTGGCCTTCGCATTGGCTTCACACACTCCGATGACTTCTCCAAGCTGTTGGCCGCAGGACTATCGTTCGTAATCGCGCTGCAAACCTTCATCGTGGTTGGTGGCGTCACCCGAGTGGTTCCACTCACCGGACTCACCACACCGTTCCTTGCGGCCGGTGGTTCATCGCTGCTTGCCAACTGGATCATCGTTGGTCTGCTACTTCGAATCTCGGATTCCGCTGGCGGCCAGCAGAGGACGGTGACCCTATGAACCGCGAGTTGCGACGTGTTGCCCTAGTGATCATGGCAATGTTCGCCTGCCTATTTGTTGCGGCCACTGTGATTCAGTTTGGCTACGCGGATTCCTTGAATAACGACCCGCGTAATGTGCGCACGTTGTACGACAGCTACAAGACCAAGCGCGGTGCGATTCTGGTTTCGGGCGAACCCATCGCCTACTCCAACCCAACGGGCGACAGCTACCACTACCTGCGCACCTTCGAGAACCCGATGTACTCGGCGGTCACGGGCTTCTACTCAAACACGCAGGGCACCACCGGCATCGAATCCGCCCTCAATACCTACCTCACGGGCAAGAACTCATCGCAGTTTTTTGAGCAGGTAAATGCAACCCTCTCGGGCAATCCTGTCTCGGGTGCATCGGTGGAACTAACCATCAACCCAAAGATTCAGCAGGCGGCCTGGGACGCCCTGGGTAACCTAAAGGGCGCTGTAGTTGCAATCGAGCCATCCACTGGCAAGATTTTGGCGATGGTGTCGAAACCTGGTTTTGACGCCAACCTGTTATCGGTGCATTCAAACCGCCAGGCTCAGGCCAACTACGACCGCATATTGGCCAGCAAGGACAACCCGCTCATCAACCGCGCCATTAGCGGTTGGCTATACGCACCGGGTTCGGTCTTCAAGATCGTCGTTGCCAGCGCTGCACTAAACAACGGTTACAAGCCAACGGATACCTTCCCAAACCCAACCAAGTTCAAACTGCCTGGCACCAACACTTACATCTATAACTCAGGTGAAGGTAACTGCGGCGGTAAGGCCCGCGTCTCAATCGCGGATGCCCTCAAGTGGTCCTGCAATATTCCGTTTGCCCAGCTCGGAATCGCCCTCGGACAAGACAAAATCCGGGCGCAAGCCGAACTCTTCGGTTTTGGTAAGTCACTCAAAATTCCGCTAAGTGTCACACCTAGCACCTACCCTTCTGGGATGGACAACGCGCAAACTGGGCTTAGCGCGTTCGGCCAGTTTGACGACCGCGTTACCCCGATGCAGATTGCAATGGTTTCCGCAGCGGTGGCCAATGGCGGCGTGCTCATGAAACCGAATCTGGTTTCATACGTGCAGTCCTCAACATTGTCGATTCTGGATCAACCCCAGCCATCGGTGTTGGCGCAGCCACTTAGCGCCGCCGTCGCAGCGCAGGTGCGAGACATGATGGTGAACGCGGTTGCCCACGGCGTTAGCACCAATGGTCAGATTCCCGGGGTCGAAGTTGCCGGTAAAACCGGAACGGCTCAAAACGGCAGCAGTGCGCCCTACACCCTTTGGTTTACCGGTTTCGCTCCGGCCAAGAACCCAAAGGTTGCAGTTGCAGTTGTTATTGAAGATGGTGGCGGTATGGGGCAGCGCGGTTTCGGTAACCTCCTGGCCGCACCGGTTGCACGCAAGGTTATGAGAGCGGTGTTGAACAAATGAAGCCAGAAGTAGGCATGGTCTACGGCGGCAGATACCGCCTTGAGACGTTAATCGCCACGGGCGGTATGGGTGAGGTTTGGCAAGCTCACGACGAAATCATCCTGCGTTCGGTTGCCATCAAAATTTTGAAGCAGGAGTACCTGGGTGACCCCGGTTTCCTAGAGCGTTTCCGCACCGAGGCTCGTTTAGCCGCCATGGTTAATCACGAGGGAATCGCGAACGTCTTCGACTATGGTGAGGACTCCGGTTCGGCCTACCTCGTAATGGAGCTTGTCCCGGGGGAATCGCTGGCCAAGATTCTGGAACGTGAAAAATCGCTCTCCGGCGAACGCGTTCTCGACATCATTGCCCAAACGGCCAGGGCCCTACAGGCAGCACACGAATCCGGCATGGTGCACCGCGATATCAAGCCGGGTAACCTGCTGATCACGCCAGATCACCAGGTGAAGATTACCGATTTCGGTATCGCCCGCGTTGCCGACCAGGTGTCGCTAACTGCAACCGGCCAGGTTATGGGCACAGTTCAATACCTGGCTCCCGAGCAGGCCACGGGCAAGGGCTCCTCGCCACTTACTGATCTGTACTCTTTGGGCATCGTGGCATACGAGGCCGTGGCTGGGCGCCGCCCATTCACCGGTGGCAACCAAATGGAAATCGCCATGGCCCAGATCAATGATGAACCTCCGGCCCTTCCGGAGTCGGTTGATCCCCGGATTGCCGAATTGATTCTGTCTTGCCTCAAAAAGAAGCCGTTCGAGCGCCCAAATAACGCGCTCACTCTGGCCATCGCTGCCGAGGCACTCATGGAGAACCCGCGACACCGCGGCACCGGAACCGCGGTTCTTCCAAACGTGCGCGCTTATAGCGATGACACCACGGTGCTCGATGCCAAGACTGCGCCAACTCCAAAACCACCGATTGTTTGGCCTTGGATTGCCCTAGTGATTTTGCTTTCGATTACGGCATTGAGTTTGGTGTTTGCGCTGATCATCGGTGCAAACCGCACTCCGCTGCCAACTCCAACACAATCTCAGAGCGCAAGCAGTTCGGCCACGCCTTCGGGCACTCCAAGTCCTACGGTTTCGCCTACGCCAATCACCGTGCTTTCCACGGATGTACTGGGCAAGAACGTATACGACGCCTCGGCATACCTCACAGGTCTAGGCCTTTCGGTAAATACCCTTCCAGGTGATGCAATCGACCCAGCCGATCCGCGCCTGATGACCGTCTATGAGGCGGCTCCACTTGGCACGCTGCAACCGGGCGACACCATCACTCTCACTTATTACATTCAGCAAACAGAAACTCCTACCCCTAGCCCAACCCCTACCCCGTAGGGAAAAATAGACTTATCCAAAGCAATACGCATTACGGAGCTACATTGAGCGACAACCAGCGAATCATCGCAGGCCGGTACCAACTGGGAAACCTGATTGGGCGCGGTGGCATGGCCGACGTCTACGAGGGAACCGATACCCGCCTCAGCCGTGTAGTTGCAATCAAGTTGCTCAAAAGCGACCTAGCCAATGATCCTAACTTCGAGGCGCGGTTCCGCCAAGAGGCGCAGGCGTCCGCCCGGATGGCTCACCCAACAATCGTGAGAATCTACGACGCCGGCGAGGACGAGCTGGTCGATACGAACGGCAACCGCGTACGTCGCCCTTACATCGTCATGGAGTATGTGAAGGGCCAGGTTCTCCGTGACCTCCTGCACCACCGCAGGCTCACCATCGAAGAGGCAGTCGATTACGCCGATGGCGTTCTCAACGCGCTTTCGGTTTCGCACGGCGCAGGAATTATTCACCGCGACATTAAGTCTGCCAACATCATGATCACCGATTCTGGTCAGGTGAAGGTGATGGACTTCGGTATCGCTCGCGCTGTATCCGACTCCGCCAACACCCAGGCCTACAGCGTTGGGATTGTTGGCACCGCCCAGTACTTTAGCCCTGAGCAGGCTCGCGGTGAATTGGTTGATGCCCGCACCGACCTCTACTCAACCGGCGTACTTCTTTACGAAATGCTCGCTGGTCGTCCGCCTTTCACCGGTGAGACCGCGGTTTCGGTTGCCTACCAGCACGTTTCCGAGGCGGTAACACCTCCATCGGTGCACAACCAGATGGTGTCGCCAGAGCTGGACGCAGTTGTGCTTCAGGCGATGGCCAAGGATCGCAACGATCGCTTCCAAACCGCCGATGACTTCCGCGAGCACCTTGCCGCTGCCGTGTTCGCAATGCGTTCGCAGGTTTCTAGCAGCCACACCAATTCGCTTCCGGTAATTACGCCTGAAACCAGCGCGGCCGCCACCACCGTTGCGCCTGTTATTGCCGAGCCGGTAGCAGCTGAGACCGAGGTCATGAGTGACTTCGACCGCCTGCTGCGTGGCGAGGACCCGTTCGCAGAACCTGAAAGCGCGGGACCAGCACCGTTTGAGGATGAAACAGGTTTGCCTCTGCACGTTGCCGAACCGGTGGAGTACATCTACACCAACCCGGCTCCGGTAGTTGCGCCTCCGGTATTCAACAACGATGCCCTCGAGCGCGCCGACACCTCGTTGATTACCAATCCTTTTGAGGCGCTGGGCTTCGACGCCCCACCGATGACCGCCGCTCACGAGGTTCTGGACACCAGCACCTCGGCCGTTCGCGTACGCCGTGGCCGTTCGAGCGCACCATCGCCGCGTTTGCTTTGGGGTGTGGGTTCGGGCCTAAGCGTTCTAATCGTTGGTTTGCTTATCTGGTTCATCACGATCGCAAACCTGCCAAGCTTCACCATCAACCCAACCCCGGTTGCTGGCATCTCGGTTCCAAACGTTGTTGGCAAAACCTTCACCGATGGCCAGACTGCGCTTGAAGATGCCCAGCTTTTGGTGAACCGCCAGTACCAGCAGAGCGACACCGTTCCCGTTGATTCAATCATCTCGACGGATCCTGCAGCCGGAACCAAGGTTGCCCAGAACCAGGTGGTTACCGTTTACGTTTCTTCGGGCAAGGCTCAGGTTCAGGTACCAGACCTAACCGGCATGACCGAGGAGGCGGCAGCAACCGCGCTCACCAACGCCAAGTTGGTTCTTGGCACAATTACGCCCGTCAACTCAGCGAGCGTTCCTTCTGGAAGCGTGGTTTCGTCCAGCCCAGCCACTGGCCAGAGCCTAACGGCCGGCAGCACAGTGAACCTCAATGTTTCAAACGGTCAGGTGCTTGTGCCAAACGTTGTGAATCTTGATGTCACCACCGCGCAACAGCGTCTAGGTGCCCCGGATGTTAAGTTGACGGTTACCATCGATAGCCCAACCAACTGCTCTGCTGGCGTGGGAAGCACCGTTGTTAGCCAGTCGCTCACCGGCCTCGCCCCTCAGCTATCCGAGATCGTTCTTACTCTGGGTTGTAACTAAAAGCTTTAGAGGCGAACCAGAGGGCTTAGACCCTTAGCCTTTTCGGCTGCGCCCGCAAGCCCAACGCTCTCGAGCCAGTTACCGAGCATTTGGTAACCGCCCTGGGTTAGTACGCTTTCCGGGTGGAACTGCACGCCGTAAATCGGCAAAGACTTGTGCTGGATACCCATGATGACCCCGCCACGAGTTTGGGTTCCATCGGCGGCAACTCCGGCCACGGTGAGGCTCGTCACCACGAGGTCTGCGGGAACGGTTGCCGGCACTACGGCTAGCGAGTGATAGCGAGTGGCTGTAAAAGTCTGTGGAACATCCCTGTAAATCAACGAGGCATCATGGCTCACCTGGCTGGTCTTGCCATGCATGAGTTCTTCAGCACTGGTCACAGTTGCGCCCATTGCCTCCGCGATGGCCTGGTGCCCGAGGCAGACACCGAAAATTGACTGACCCGATTTCAGTGCCTGCTTCACGACAGGAATTGAAAGACCCGCGTCGGCTGGAGTCCCTGGTCCAGGTGAAAGCAGCACGGCGTCGTATTTGGCCAGCAGCTCGGGCAGCGCCGATTCCTCAACGACATCGTTTCGCAGTACATCGGTCTCTGCACCTAGTTGCTGCAGGTAACCATTGAGCGTGTACACGAACGAATCGTAGTTATCCAGAACGAGAATCTTGGTCATAGCGCTTTAAGCCTATCGCCAAAGGGTTTTGCCACCCGTGCGCTAGAATCATCCCATGCCAGAATCCAGCACTCGCAAGAAGAAGAGCACCAAGCCTGCCGCAGCAAATGCGGATGTCAGCTTCAAGGACATCGATGCACCGAACCCAGTTTGGTTCGTTCGCCTTATGTTTGGCCTGCTGCTCGGTGGCCTGGTTTGGATCATCACCTACTACGTAACCGGCGCCCAGTGGCCGCTCGGTTCGGGCTTTGCCAACATCAACCCTGCCCTCAACCTGGGCAACTGGAACATCGCCATTGGCTTTGGTCTGGTTATCGTTGGCTTCGGTATGTCCACCCGCTGGAAGTAAAACCTTAAACGTCAAAAACGGCAGTCGCTCAAGCGGCTGCCGTTTTTTGTTATTCGCTAGAGCCCCGCAGTTACGCGGAAAATGCCGTAAAGAGTTAGGGCCACGAGCGCTAGGCAAATCAGCAGAACGCCCAAGAAGCGCTTTCGGCCATCGCGGGCTCCCCTGGTTTTGGAGAAAACAAACGCAACCGCAAGGCCGGTAATCAAACCGCCCACGTGTGCCTGCCAGGCAACACCGCTGCCGATGAAACCTAGAGCGAGGTTGACAGCCACGATAAACACGAGGTTGTTGGTTTGCATGCCGAACGAGCGCAGAACCACAAAGAAGGCACCCATGAGGCCAAAGATTGCTCCGGATGCGCCGTAGGCGTATTCGTTGGAAGGCGCAGCGACAATCATTCCCACCGAGCCACCAAAGGCGGATACCAAGTAAACGGTTAGGAAGGCTCGGGTCCCGAGCACTTCCTCTAACTGCCTACCGATTACCCAGAGTGACCACATGTTCAACAGGATATGCAGCGGGCTATATGGGTCGTGCAGGAAGGCGCTGGTGATCATGCGCCAAGGTTCGTAGGCGGTGGCCAATGGCCAGTACGAGAAATCTACAGTGATGCTCGGAATAGCTAACTGACCCAACCAAACCAAAACACAGATGGCGATTATCGAGTAGGTGGCAATTGGCGCCCCGGCAGCCACCATGTTGCGCATTGGTCTTGGCGTAATGCGGTCAACCGTTTCGCGCGCGCGGCTAATGCCCGCATCTTCGGGGCAAAGAAAACCGACCGCCGCCTCAGTCTGGCAAGCAGGGCAGATGTATCGTTCACATCGCTGGCAACGAACGTATGCTTCGCGATCTGGGTGGCGGTAACACTGCATGAGGTGGCGGCCGGTTCCTTTAGGCGGCTAAGGCTTAGGCCTCAACCTTTTCAATAGTGACGCTCTGCATGACAACGTCATCGAGTGGGCGGTCGCTGTGGTCGGTTGCAACCTTGGCGATTGCATCGACAACCTTGCGCGAGGCTTCGTCGGCTACCTCACCGAACACGGTGTGCTTGCCCCAGAGGAACTGGGTTGGCACAACGGTGATGAAGAACTGGCTGCCGTTGGTACCGCGGCCACCGCGAACACCGGCATTAGCCATAGCTAGCTTGTACGGCTCGTGGTAGGTGAGTTCCGAGTTTGGCTCGTCATCGAACTGGTAGCCAGGACCACCCATTCCGGTTCCGGTTGGGTCGCCACCCTGGATCATGAAGCCATCAATGATGCGGTGGAAGATGACGCCATCGTAGAAAGGCTTGCCAGTCTTCTCGCCGGTTGCGAGGTCTTCGAAGTTCTTTACGGTGACAGGCGCGTGCAGACCAAAGAGGTTGATCTTGATGTCGCCGTGGTTGGTGTGGATGGTTGCTACTGAAGTGTGTGCAGTCATAAGACTATATTCGCACGGCTGTTAGGAACGCAGTAGTTCCGTCACGCGGTAGGCGCCATCGGGGCCGGTAAATTCTTGTGATTCACCGATGAACGGATGCGCTTTGTCGGCATCAAAGAATGCAACCTGGGTATAGGTGTCCACCTGAACCGCTTCGGTTTCAAAGCGAGTGCCGATTTGGGCAGGGTTTGCAAAGTGGCCGTCACCAACGAGCATGCCACGTTCCAACTCGAAGCCGAGGGCTTCCAGCTGGGCAATGTGATGCTCGAAATTGTTCACGGCTATAGCCTACTTCTGCCTAGAGTTGGATTCATGCGTTTGAAGACAGTTTCCCTGCTTGCTGGTTTGGCCATTACTAGCCTCGCGTTCACCTCCGGAATTGGCCCAGCCACGGCCGCCGTTCAACCAGGCGCCCACGCTGTGCGTCAGGTGACTCCATCTTGGGTCAACTCGGCAACCGTCTACGAGGTGAATGTTCGACAGTTCAGCCCCGAGGGCAGCTTCAACGCTGTAACCGCCGCCTTGCCGCGAATTAAGCAGCTTGGCACCGATGTTATATGGCTTATGCCTATCTTCCCTGTGGGCAAACTCAATGCCAAGGGTTCGCTGGGTTCCCCCTACGCCGTTGCAAACTACCAGGCGGTGAATCCCGATTACGGCACAGATGCCGACTTCAAGCAGCTGGTTGACACAGCCCACTCGATGGGAATGAAGGTTGTTCTCGACTGGGTTGCCAACCACTCCGCCTGGGATAACCCGTGGGTTACGGCTCACCCAGACTGGTACTCCCAGGATGGAAACGGCAACATCATATGGCCGGCTGGTACCGACTGGACGGACGTAGCCGATTTCAATTACGGCAATCCGGCCATGCGCCAGGCAATGATCGACTCGATGAAATATTGGGTCAGCAACTTCGACATCGATGGATACCGATGCGATGCTGCCGGCATGGTTCCAACTGATTTTTGGAATAGCGCCACCTCCCAGGTGAATCAGCTAAAGCAACTCTGGTGGCTAGCCGAAGATCAAAACACGTCGGACCTACTGCTCCAGGCTTTCTCGGCAAACTACAACTGGTCTCTGCTCGATGCCCTGAACCACGTTGGCAACCGCGACTCAATTGCATACGCGGTCTCGGGATCTGTTGCCAACTACCCAAGCGGCACCTACCCGATGAACTTCATCACCAACCACGATGAGAATTCGTGGAACGGTACGGAATTCCAGCGCCTTGGCAATGCAGTGCGCGAATCTGCCGCCATTACCTTCCTAACTCCTGGCATTCCGTTGATCTATAACGGTCAGGAGATTGGAATGAACCACCAGCTGGCCTTCTTTGAGAAAGACGCCATCGACTGGGGTTCCAACCCGGGAGCCAGCAGTTGGAGTGCCTTCTACGCCAAGCTCATCAGCCTGCGCAAGAACAATCCTGCGCTGTGGAGCGGTGCCGCCGGCGGTAAGTTGTCATTCATCGACACCGCGGCCACATCGGTTTTAAGTTTCGCGCGCGCCACCAAAACCAACCGCGTGCTTTTGTTCGCCAACCTCTCGGCGAGCGCCAAACGAATTCATTTCCGGGTAGCCAAGTCACAAGCTGGTAGCTATTTCAAATACAGCGATGGCAAACGCATCAAACTGGCCGTGGGCAAAACCGCCCAGGTTCGAATTCCGGCTTGGAGTTTTGTGATTTACAGTTCGGCGAGCGCCAAATAACATTTCGGGAATAAGATTTGTCAAGGGGGGCTTTACATCGGTGAAGAGTTCCTAGGAGGACAAAATGCCTGCAATCACTGCGGATACCATCTCACTTCCACGTTTGAGGGCCGCGGTTGGCACCGCTCGCACCGTAAAGAGCGTTACCCAAGGGCCGCAGGCCTACGAAGGTGAAGGCTTCCCGGTAACTCGAGCGTTTGCAGGTGTTCCGGTGGCCGATCTGGATCCGTTTGTGCACATGGATCAAATGGGCGAGGTTGAATACGCACCGATGGAACCTAAGGGCACCCCTTGGCACCCGCATCGCGGTTTTGAGACTTTCACCTACATGATCGACGGCACCTTCCAGCACCAGGACAGCCACGGTGGCGGCGGAGTGATTGAAAATGGCGCAACGCAATACATGACCGCTGGCGCCGGCATCCTTCACATCGAGACTCCACCCGAAGAACTTGTGCTTTCCGGTGGAGTCTTTCACGGCATCCAGCTTTGGATCAACCTGCCAGGCTCCAAGAAAATGATTGAACCCGCTTACCAAAACCTTGAAGGCGACGACGTAACTCTCATTTCCAGCCCCGATGGAGGCGCACTCATCCGCGTGCTGGCCGGCGACATCGAAGGTCATTCTGGTCCGGGCAAGTCCCAAACGCCAATGTCTATTGCCCACATCACTCTTGCACCGGGGGCTAGCGTATCGATTCCCTGGAACCCAATGTTCAACGCAATCGGGTTTGTTTTGGCGGGCAAGGGAAGCGTTGGCGAAGGCGCCGCAGCCGCACCAATTAAAGACAGCCAGACCGCCGTGTTTGGCGCGGGCGACCGCGTTGTCTTCACGGCCGATGCCTCGCAAGATTCCCGAACTAGTGCTCTAGAGATCTTCCTAATCGGAGGCAAGCCCATTCGCGAGCCGGTATTCCAGTACGGTCCGTTTGTGATGAACTCCAAAGAAGGCGTAATCCAGGCCATGGAGGATTATCACTTCGGACGCTTTGGCCAGCTGCCACCTAACGCGATTCAACCGTTCAGGGGCTAGTTTGCCACCTAGACTTTGGGCATGACGCAACCAAAGTCGCTTGTTCGAAACCCTCATTTCCGTTGGCTCTGGCTCGGCCACACCGTGAGTGTATTTGGCGATCAGTTCACAATGCTGGCAATTCCTGTGCTTGCGGTAACCGCGCTTGGAGCCACCTCCCAACAGATGGGTTATCTGGCAGCCGCCGGAAGCGCCTCGTTCCTGCTGGTTGGTCTTGTTGCCGGTGCCTGGGTGGATCGCCTAGTCAAGCGCAAGGTCATGCTGGTTGCCGATGCCATCCGCTTCCTTGCCCTGCTGGCAGTACCACTGCTGTGGGCAACTCACCAACTGCAAATCTGGCACCTGTTTGTGGTTGCCGGCGTTGTGGGACTGGCAGCAGTGTTCTTCGACGTGGCATCGCAGAGTTTCATTCCGGTGCTGCTGCCTAAGGAGCAAATTGGCTCGGGCAATTCGGCGCTCGAAACCTCGGGAAGTGTTGCTGGCGTTGCTGGTCCATCGGTGGTTGGTTTCTTACTCGCGTTCCTGCAGGCTCCCCTGCTTGTCCTATTCGATTCTGTTAGTTTTGCGTTCAGCGCGCTTTCGCTGTCATTTATCCGCGATGGCGAGGTGAAGGCTCCGGTTGAAAAGCGCCGCCCACTGCGAGTCGAAATCGCCGAGGGGCTCAGGTTCGTTAAGTCCCAGCGCATCATTCGCACCATCGCACTAACCACGGGCACCGGCAACTTCTTCAGCAACCTAGCTTTCGCCATTGTCCCTCTTTATGTTTTCAAGATTCTCAACTTCACACCGGCGCAGTTCGGCCTAATGATGTCTGCCGCCGCCGTTGGCGCGCTCGTTGGTGCTTCCAGCGCCGGAAAGGCTATGGAGAAAATCGGTGAGGGTCGCCTCGTGGTTTGGGCAGCCGTGGCCTACGGCTTCACAACGCTTTGCGTGCCAGCTTCTTCGCTACTGCCACACGCCGCCCAACTGCCATTTCTCATGGTCACCGAGTTTTGCAACTCGGTTTTGGTGCTGCTCTACAACATCACCCAGGTATCGGCGCGCCAGCGCATATGTCCACCAGAGTTGCTTGGGCGCATGAACGCAAGCATTCGCTTTTTCATTTGGGGCGTCATGCCAATCGGTGCACTGCTATCCGGTTGGGTTGCCGCTGGAATCGGTGTACTGCCAACCATTTGGATTGGCTGCGCCGGCGTGCTTGGTTCGTCAATCTTCGTTTTGCGTTCGCCACTTCGCAATATGTTGAAACTGCCCGATAGCGCGGAGACCGTGGCCAGCTAGCCCTTGGCGTCGATTTCGGCGATGAGATTCTCAACTAGAGTGCGGATTTCATCGCGGATTGGGCGCACTGCTTCGATGCCCTTACCAGCTGGGTCTTGCAGCGGCCAATCTAGGTAGGTCTTGCCCGGGTAGAACGGGCACTCATCGCCGCAACCCATTGTGATTACGTAGTCGCTTTCGCGCACGGCTTCATCGGTTAGCACCTTCGGCTGGTTTGCCGCAATATCAACGCCAACTTCTGCCATAACTGCCACTGCGGATGGGTTCACCGAATCCTTTGGCGCAGTTCCGGCGGACAAAACCTGAATGCGATCGCCTGCTAGATGCTGCAGGAAGCCAGCCGCCATTTGGGAGCGGCCCGCGTTGTGAATGCAGACAAAAAGGACGGTTGCTTTGGTCATGGGGTCTCTCGTTCTGAAGCGCTTGAATCGACATACATTTTAGACATTGAAGGTAAATAAAAGCGCCGCCGCGTTAGGGGAAAACGCGGCGGCGCTGGCTTTGGGTAGGTGCTATCCGAGGTTCAGCACATAGTCGTTAGGGTTGTTGCGAATACGACCCGCAGCCTCGATCGGCTCAAGCTTGGCCTTGCCGAAGATTGCGAATCCGGCGAGCGCCTGCCAGATGGTGAAGCCTTCAACGAACAGGCTCAGGAAACCAAGTGGTTCAAACCAGTTGCCAATGTCTCCCATAGCACCAGGCATACCGATGGTGCGGTTCACCACGAACCCGGCAAGCACCGATGCCGCAAGGCCCGCGGCAGCAAGAAAGTCAATTTTCTTGGCGTTCTTTACGATGCGCTCAATCAGTATGAAGCTAGCTGCAATCATGCCCAGGTAGGCCCAGGCCAGGTACGGGGTCTCGGAGAACTTGCCCGGCAGATCCATGATGTGAATGGCCGCGATTCCTGCCAAACCAACGATGGTCGAAAACTTTCGTGCGGTGAAGTGCTGCATTTGGTATCTCCTTGGATCTGTTTCTTTTCCTGATTCAACGTTAGGAAATCAGGCACACGGCAACCATTGACTTAAGCCAGTTCTGTGGATGAATGCAGGTTATTCACAGTTCTTCATTAGGCTTCTCACATGAAGCGCTGGCTCAACAAAAACATTTGGACCCTCTCATGGGTAAGTTTCCTTCAAGATGCAGCCAGTGAAATGCTCTACCCGCTAATGCCGGTACTTCTCACCTCTGTTCTCCATGCCCCGGCCGCCGTTGTAGGCACTATCGAGGGTCTTGCAGAAGGAATAGCTGCGGCCACCAAACTACTTAGTGCCCGAATTAACCGCGTAGTTCCCCGAAAAGCCATGGTTTTCTTCGGTTACCTGGGGGCGGGCTTGGGCAAGGTAATCGTTGCGCTTTCAAGTACTTGGGCAGGTGTTCTTGGAGGTCGCCTAACCGACCGCGTTGGAAAGGGTCTTCGCTCAGCCTCGCGTGATTCACTTTTGGTTGAGGGCACCGACGTCGCCGACCGCGGCAAGGTGATTGGTTTCCATCGAACCGCGGACACACTCGGAGCAGTTCTCGGCCCGATTCTCGCGCTCGGGCTTTTGGCCATCTTCGATCACGGAGATCAAGCCAAGGCCATCAGAAGTGTTCTTTGGTTTGCCGTGATACCTGCAATCCTTTCAACCGCCCTCGTGCTGATTGTAAAAGACAAGCAGCCGGCCACAGGAAATAGGCCGAAGGTCAGCCCACTCGTTCCCGGTGGCGTCTCTTCCAACTCGAAAATCCCAGCACGCCTACGCACCGTATTGATTGCTGTTGCGGCTTTCAGCCTCGTTAACTTCCCCGATGCCCTGGTTCTTTTGCACGTGTCCCAGGTTGGCTTCAATATTCAGGGCGTGGTTGAGGCGTACCTTCTCTTCAACCTCGCCTATGCCGCCTTGAACTTCCCCGCAGGATGGCTGGCCGATCGCCTGCAACCGAATTTTGTTTACGCCGCTGGCCTGCTGTTGTTCGCCATTTCCTACGGTGGCATGGGTCTTTTCCACGATTCCAATTCCACCCTCATTCTCCTAGTGATTTACGGTGGCTTCGCGGCCGTGAATGACACGGTTGGCAAGTCATGGATTAGCAAGCTGGCCCCCAAAGACAAACAACTATGGGCGCAATCAATGCTTCAAGGATTCTCCGGGTTCGGGGTTCTCATCGCTGGCCTTTGGGCCGGATCCGTCTGGCTCTTAGGCGCCGGTGCAGGCACCGTTGCCCTACTGGTCTCAGGCGTGGTTGCGGTCTTCGCTGCTATTGCAATGGTTTTGATCGGCAAAGACTAGTGGCCAGCTGGAACGATGTAGAGCGACTGGCATCCGAGATTAGCGGTTGCCGGCTCGAAGGCCTGGCGCCGGCACGCAAGGTGCGTTGCACTGGGCAGGATTTAGCTTGGGAGCGCCCATACACAAAGGCCGACATCAAACGCGAAGCTGCCGCTGGCCAGGAAATCTATCCGGGCGATATTTTGGCCTTCCACACCATGGATGTAGACATCGCTCGTGCCTATGTTGAGATGGAGCCGGCAAAGTACTTTCGCACACAACACTTTGGTAGCTACCCCGCTGTGCTGTGTCGGCTAGAAACCCTCACCGATGATGACCTGCGGGAATTGTTATTCGAAGCGCATGCGCACCTTGTCACCGACAGAGGGTTAGGCTAGGCATCGGAGGCAAAATGAGCACCATCGAATTTAAAAACCTTGTGAAGCAGTATCGCGATGTCAGGGCTGTGGATGATCTCAGTGCTGTAGTTCAAGCTGGCAGAATCACCGGTTTCCTAGGCCCAAACGGTGCAGGCAAAAGCACCGCGCTACGCTGTCTACTTGGCCTCGCCACTCCAACCTCTGGCACTGCACTCATCGATGGCGTCGCCTATTCGCAACTGACCTCACCGCTTCAGAAGGTTGGCGCCGTTCTCGATTCCTCGGGTTTCAACGGTGCGCTTACCGCCACCCAGAACCTCAAGGTGATTTGTTCGGCTGCTGGGCTGCCAACTGCCCGAATCCCTGAATTGCTTAAGCTTGTCGAACTCGATCACGCTGCGAACAAGCGCACTAAGGGATTCTCACTCGGTATGCGCCAAAGGCTCTCGCTTGCAGTGGCCTTGCTTGGTGATCCATCAGTGCTTGTGCTTGACGAACCCGCCAACGGCCTAGATCCGGTTGGTATCGCCTGGCTTCGCGAATTCCTCCGGGGTCAGGCTTCGGCCGGCCGGACAGTTTTGGTTTCGTCGCACCAACTTGCTGAGATGCAGCACACCGTAGACGACGTAATCATCATCAACCGCGGGAAGTTGATTGCTTCGGGCGAAATCGGTGCGGTGTGTGGCGGCCAATCGCTCGAAGAGGCTTTCCTGCGCCTGATCGGAGTATCCAAGTGAACCTCGTGAAGTCTGAATTCCTGAAGCTTGCGTACCAGCGCCGCACCTGGGGTCTGCTGGCCGCCGCGATTTTTCTCGCGGTAATTTCCACAGCCCTCTCGCCATACGCCATTGTTCGCGTTCAATCCGTAATCAAGATGCCGTTATCCTACGCCGACACCATAGATGGCATCTACTCCAAGTCTTTGGCCGCCTACATTCTGGCTCTGGTGTTGGGCATCGTCATCATGTCGAGCGAGTTCCAGCACCACACGGCAATCGCAACTTTCCTGGCCACGCCCAACCGTTTGCAGGTGCTTTCCGCGAAGCTCATCACAGCAGCATTTTGGGGTGCGGGCTTCAATGTTGTTGCAACCGGCCTCGGTATGCTTTCAGGCAAAATCGCTCTGGGATTCTTTAGCAATGTCGCAGAACCACATTCCTACATCTTCGTCAACTACCTGGCTGCTGCAGCCCTCATAGGTGCGGTGCTTGGTGTTGTTGGTGCCAGCATTGGAACCCTAATTCGCAACCAAAATGCAGCAGTTGCCATTGGTTTGGTGTGGTTCCAGGTGCTAGACCGCATTTTGATGCTGGTTTGGCCGGAGGGCGGAAAGTACATGGCCTCGGGTCTTATCACGGGCATGATGCAGCTTCACCTAAACGTGAAGGACAAGACAACCGGGTTGGGTATCAATTCGGCTGACTACCTGGATCCACTTCCTGCCGCGGGGATGCTTCTGCTTTACGCGGTTGTTTTTGCAGTGGTGGCTATAGCTACCAGCCTGCGTCGCGATATCGACTAATGGAAACCCTGTCGGTCTAGTTCTTCGTCCTCGTTGTAACGCGGAACTTTGCGCGGCGGCCAACAGGCAATTGCAAGGGCAAGTGCGCCTAGCGCAGTTGGAACCCAGCCAATCTGGTCTAGTTGATAAAACATGAATAGCCCCAGCGCGGTTGCCGAAATTGACATGATGAATGCGAAGGCCCGATTACCGTGGCCGAACACGGTGATCACGCTTATGACTATTGCTCCCGTTCCGAGCGCGAGAAAAGACAGTAGCGTGAAGAACACCATTTGTTGTTGCGGTGTAACTAGCATTTGGGATTAGTTCTCTTCGGTGTAGTCCACGGTATTGAGTTCCTTCACTCGCTTGCCGGTGGAAAGAAGTAAGCCTGCGATAACAACGGAGAACGCCAGAATCGGGTACATTAGGCGCACACCAAGGGCGTCCACTCCCCAGCCAACCAGGCTCATGCTAATCATCGGTCCACCAGTCCAGATTGTTGTTTCCAAACTAAAGACTCGGCCACGCTGGCTCGCGGGGATTTTGCGCTGCACAACAGTGTTCACAAGTGGAGGCAACGGACCCCACGCTAAACCGAGAATTGCCCCGCATATGAACATCACCGGAGTCGGCGGCAAAAACGCCATCGGAATCATCGGAAGGCCAACCCCCAGAATCGCAACCCGAAGAATGTTTGCATAGCTGAGACGTTTTGCAATTCGTTCAAACAGGAATGAACCGATCATGGTGAATATGGCCATGTCGAACAGCAAGAAGCCCATGGCCTTCGGGTCGTGAATGCCCGTGTAGTAGTTGGGCAAAACCACCATCTCGGTTGGTAGGTAAACAGTTGCCAGCAGAGTGAACGCGGTCATAATAATCAGCACCGATGGCACAGTGAACAAGACCTTAAATCCGGTGAGCGCGTACTGCACCCAGTGCTTCGCTTCCTCATCTACTTCATGTGGCTCGCGCATTTCCCTAACCCGGATTGCGAGTGTTACTAGTACGGCAAAGGCCTCCATCGCGGCCACTACCCAGAAGGTCTGGAAGCTGCCGAGCACCGAAATGAGCGATGCTGCTAGGGCCGGGCCGATGGCGAAACCACCGGCAGCGATGGACTCGTGGAGACTGTTTGCCTTCTCAAGCGAAACCCTGGTGCCGTGCACTGTGTCCGGCAGTAAGGATTTTCTGGCAGACATGGCGCCGCCGCCCAGGAAGCTGCGGGCCATGGCCAGGATGATGAGTGTGCTGAGGTTCATCCAGCCAAGTCCGAAGCATATTGGGAATGCAATCGAAGTGACGATTGGGAGTAGCTGTGTTATCACCGATGCCCGGTGCCGACCGATTTTGTCGATGAACGAACCCATTAGCGGCGAAAGAAGGAGTCCCGGAATATTCGATAGCGAGATCATGACGCCGGCGCTCAGCGAGGAGTGAGTTAGGTTTACGGCTGTCCATGGCAGGAGCATGAAGACCATGGAGCCACCGAGAATGCCAATGCCAGATGCGATCTCAAGTAACACGAACGCCTTTAGGCTTTTGGGTTGCACCTCGGCGTGCGCTTTTGTACTCATGCCCCTAGCCTAAGCGACACGCGTGTGTTTGTAAGCGCTTGCCCATCCAAGTGATTTCTTCGGTTCGTAGGCTAGATAAATGACTACCGAAATCTCCGCCAAGCAAGTACGCAATTGGCATGTTTCCATCGTGCTGCTTTTTGTTTTTCTCGGTGCTGGATGGACATCAATCACAACTCGAATGCCCTTGGTAAAGGAAGACCTTCGGGTTACCGCCACTCAACTCGGCCTGATACTTCTGGCTAGTGGATTGGGTTCGTTGGTTGGTCTCAACATCGTAGGCAGGCTAATCGCACGTTGGGGCACCAAACTTTGGATCCGCGTTGGCTACCCGCTCATCGGTGCCAATATTTTGCTTGGTGGATACCTGATTCAGAACCATTTCACTCTGGTCTACGTTTTTAGCGGCATCTTTGCTGGCTTCATCATGGGCATCACCGATGTCTCAATCAACGTGGATGGTTCGGCGCTCGAGCAAAAAACCGGCCGCACCCTGATGCCGCGCATGCACGCCGGCTACTCAATCGGCACGCTGATTGGGGCGGGCTTCGGAAGCCTCGCGGCCAACCTTAACATTCCTCTGGCGTGGACTGCGGTTCCGCTATGTCTGGTGCAGATTGTTTTGCCTACGATTCTGAGTAAACACCTACCCGCCACCACGGGAATTGAAGCCAAGCACACCGAGGCTGCCAAGGCACCCGTTCACTGGTTTAGTTTCACCCTGGTATTCCTGGGCCTCGGTATTTTGTGCATGACCGTTGCCGAGGGTGCCGCTAATGACTGGCTAACACTCGGTGTTCAGGCCGGCTACCACACCACTGGAGCCAACGCCGGTGTCATCTTCAGCATCTTCTTCGGTGGCATGGTTGTTGTTCGTTTCTATGGGGGCCACCTAGCCGATCGCATCGGCAAGGGCAACGCTCTCAAGCTAGTTGCAGCGGTGGGTGTGGCTGGTGCCGTGCTTGTGGCTGTGGGTGCAAACAACCTAGTTCTCGCTGGTATTGGCGCATCGATGTGGGGTGCCGGCGTTGCTCTGGGATTCCCGCTGTTCCTTTCGGCTGCTGGCGAAGGCGAGAATTCGGCTAAGCGAGTTAGTTTTGTTGCCTCTTGGGGTTACGGTGCGTTCCTTTGCGGTCCGCCGCTGCTTGGATTTGTGGCCGATCACATTGGAATGTTGAACATGTTCTTTGTGATTGCCGGTTTCCTCTTCCTGGCCCTTCTCGTATCTGGCGCAGCTGGAAGCCGAAAGAACTAGTCCCCTAAAAGATTTAGGCCGCAACCCTGAGGTTGCGGCCTAAATCTTTTGTAGTTTGGTTACTTTACGCGCACACTTACCGAACTTGAAGTGGATGCGGCGTAGGTGCTAGTTCCACTGAAGGCACTCTTCACAGAGTACGTGCCGGAGTTTGGCCAACTGGTTGTGAAAGTTGCAACACCGGTTGAGCTGGTGGTTGCAGTGCCCAAGGTTGCGCCGGTGGTGCCATCCTGGAACACAACGGTGAGACCTGCTACTCGCACAGACAGCGTAGCCGTGAAAGTAACTGCGGTGCCACGCGTTGTGTTGGTGGTGGATGCCTTTAGCGACAAAGTGGTTGCCTGCAGCGAGGTAATCACAACCGCAGCCGATGTGGATGTTGCGTATGCACTAGTGCCCGCGAATACTGCAGTTACCGAGTGCGAACCGGCTGCGAAAGTTTTGCTCAAGGTAGCAACACCAGAGGTGCTGGTAGTTGCGGAACCTAGCAAGGTGGATCCATCGTAGAAGGCCACACTGCCACCAGAAACCACTGGGCTTACGGTTGCGGTTAGCTTCACTGTGGTTGAGGTTGTAACGCTGGTTGCGGAAGCACTTAGCGCGGTTGTGGTTGGGCTCACTACTCCGCCGCCGGTTACTGTGAGCGTTCCGTTAGCGGTGGTGGTGTTACCTGCGGCATCCACGACGTTGTACGCGTATGAGTAGGTGCCGCCAGTTGCCGGTGCGTTGCCGTAGATTCGGCCATCGTTTCCAATGGTTAGGGTTCCGGGCAGAGCGGTGACAGCGGTGAGTGAGTATGGGAACGCTCCGCCATTTACAAGGCGGGCAGTTAGCGTGCCGTTTGCTGCGGTGCTTAGCGCGGTGGTGCCGGTGAGCGTGCTACCCATGTTGCACCATGCGTTTAAGTTGCTCCAGGTGCCCTGCATTGCAAAGGTGCCGGTAGTAAGGGTGATATTTCCGCCGTTTCGGGAGTCAGCTGGGTTAGTCCACGAGCACTTGTCACCGTTTTCGTATCCCTTGCTGTCCCAGTAGCCGCCTGTGCTGCCTGGCCACTGGTCGGTGATAGTCTCCGAGAGCTCGTGACCTTCCACAATCGAAACGCCATCGAGGGTTCCAGCTGCGCCAGCGTTGATCCAGTTTGCTCCACAGCTGCCGCCCATATCTGGAATGTAAGGCAGGTTTGTGTATGCAATGTTGCCCGCGGTGCTGTTGGTTGCGTAGCTGTGCCATGCGCAGAATGTTCCCGAACTGGTGTTGAATCCGGCAGGGTGGACTCCGGTTGGGGAAACAATCACATACTGCACGGAGCGGTTGGAGCTCTGAGTGTTGTTTCCAAAGTGTGCTGCCGCAGCCAGGGCCTCGTTGCCGAGGTCGGTCTGGGTTGGGTAGGCGCTGGTTGAAGTGGAGAGAGTCACCGATGGGTCGTACCAAATGCCGGAGAGCATTCCACCGGTAGGGTAGCCAACGCGGTTTGCTGTGTCGTTCTTGCCACAGGAAGTTGCTCCGGTAGCGAGCTGATCGCAGAACTCGGTGGCCACGCCAGACCAGTTGTCGCCAGCTTTGCCAAGGCCGTCAATGAGTGATTCGAGGTACGGGGCCATCGATTGTGGGTCACCTGAGAAGGTGTCGCGGCTGATTCCGTTTACGGTTGTTGAACCCTGGGTACCCCACAGGCTACCCCAGAAAACAACGTAGATCCTTGGCGCGCCGGTGGTCACGCCAACGTTTGTTCCGCCTCCAACTGGAGCAAGACCGCCGTGGAAGGTAATAGGGGCAGTGCCAGCCGGGCCACCCACGGTGTTGAAGCCCGTTTTCGGCTTTGCGTTGAATACTTCTGGCTCTGGAAGGCCGTTCTTAACGCCGTGGCTCTTCACCGATGCGGTTGCTCCATCGATGGTTGCTGGCGTTGCCTGCGATGGAAGTGCCTGGATTGCGC
>Ga0213920_1000265_pt1 | contig 47780 bp, 41 predicted proteins | sample McNCre1117MG_FD_161054 | JGI IMG/M metagenome (GOLD analysis project Ga0213920, IMG submission 161054) | Freshwater microbial communities from McNutts Creek, Athens, Georgia, United States - 11-17 MG | ecosystem: Environmental > Aquatic > Freshwater > Creek | place: USA: Georgia | collected...
TAACCACAAAGACCACAAAGCCTCAGACAAACTTAGTATGACAGCACGAAGGCTCACAAAGTGAATAATCTTAATGCAACTTAATTTCTTAATGGTTCAACTAACTTAAATGTCCTTAAATTGAGCAAAGCGACTTCTTATATTTTCTTATATGACTTATATGGTTTAACGATTTACGAGGTACGATATGCGATTTACGAAGTTTTATACATACTTCATTATAAAAATCTATATTGAATATTGAACATTAGAACTACGAATTTTGAACAAAGAACCGATAACTAACAACAGATAACTAAAAACCGTCCCTACTTCCCAAAGAAATCCTTCAAAATAATTCTAGTAAACTTTCTAGCACCTTCATCGTTCAAATGTCCGCAAGAAGAGAAATACTGATCTCCTTCAACGGCATTCTCATAATTGTAAATCTCAGGATACTTGGATTTTACTTTATCAAAATAATCCATCCCTTTTACATTGGAACACATCGGAGTCATTAAGGAAATTAATCGAATATGATGCGCCTTACAAATGGCTTTGATTTCTTTGTAGTATTTATTATCCAACGGATTCAAAGCACGAATATCATTCTTCATGTTTCCTTTCTTCCTACCACTCAAAGGATGATACCCTAAATTTTCCAAATAATTAGTAGGAACACCACGCCAACTTCGATTCATTTCACGAAAACCAATTTTTGTCTCAAAAGCCACATAACGATAAAACGGAATGTAATACAATTCCCAAAAATCATGCTCCTGAGCAAAGTGCTCTTTGATAATTTTGGAATCATGAAGATACGGCAAAAATTGCGCTGAAATCCCGGCGTCTCGTTTTTCGTTAGCCAAATTCAAATCGGTTTCTAGAATCAAATTCTTAATTACAAAATGACGATCCACCATCAATTTCAAAAGCAATGAAGCTTCAAACAAATGCGAAGCACTCATACCGTAGTTGAATGTCTTGATTCCTTTTGCTTCAAATAGAGGCGCTACAAAATGGTTATTCGCTCTGGACGAACCCAAGAAAACTACATCATATTGTTGCGGACTAGCGTGATACACATATTCAATTTTTCCTCTCTTGGATGATTGCTGAAAAATTGTGGTATACACCCAATCCAAAACTACTGCTAAAAGCAGAACCGTTACGAGTACGAAGGCTATTAAACGTATAAATCTTTGCATTAGAATTGAAAATAAATAAATTCTTTATAATCCGAATAAGTTCCCAAAGCCAAAATAGCGGCCAAGCACAATACTAATTTTAAACCGCTATATTTTCCTGAAATAGGTTCTACTTTCGTGCGAGAATTCCACTCCACCACAACAAAAGCGCCAATCAAAAACAAAAGTTCATAATTGTACCGTTCGTTTTTCAAAAATTGAGAGACAAAATGCTGATCCGTAAAAATACACTGAATATAACCCAACGCCTGTCCAATCGAATTGGCTCTAAAGAAAATCCAAGCCAAACAACTCAACAAAAACGTACTTAGAATACTTCCCAGAATACGCACCGAATGCCAATCGCGAGTTAAAACTACTGTTTCCATATTGTTGCGATTTCGTTTGAGCAACAATAAAGGCAAAAAGTACACCGCATTGATTAATCCCCAAACGATGAACGTCCAATTGGCACCATGCCAAAAACCACTCACCAAGAAAATAATAAACGTGTTTCGGATTTTCATTCCTAAACCGCCACTACTACCGCCTAACGGGATATACAAATAATCCCGAAACCATGACGAAAGCGAAATATGCCAACGACGCCAAAACTCGGCTATATCTCTCGAAAAATAAGGATAATTAAAATTACGTAACAAATCGATTCCAAACAACTTCGACATTCCTAATGCCATATCCGAATATCCTGAAAAATCGCCGTAAATCTGGAAAGCAAAATAAATAGCTCCCAAAATCAAGGATAACGAATTCATATTGGGATAATAATCAAAAATAGCATTCGCATAGGTAGCACAAGTATCGGCAATAACTACTTTTTTGACCAATCCCCATAAAAATTGATAGACTCCTTCCCTAGCTTTTTCAAAATCAAAATGACGTTTGACTTTTACTTGTGGCAACAAATGCGTGGCACGCTCAATAGGCCCGGCCACTAAAAGCGGAAAGTAACTCACGAAAAGCGAATAATCCACAAAATTGGTTTCGGCTTTAATGCGTTTCAAATAGATGTCAATCACATAGGACAAGCCATGAAAGGTGTAAAATGAAATCCCGACAGGTAATACAACGTTCAAGAGTAACGGACTTGTCGACCAGCCTATTGAATTCAAAGCTTCTGAAAGAGAGCTAGCAAAAAAATTATAGTATTTAAAAACGCCTAGAAAACCCAAATTAACGCTAATACTCAACCAAAACCAAAACTTTCTTCCCCATTCGGTTTTGCCTTTTTCAATTCGGAGACCCGTATAATAATCCAAGAAAGTAGAAAAAACCAATAAGAATAAAAAGCGCCAATCCCAACAGGAATAAAAATAATAACTCGCCACAATTAATACCGCATTCTGACTGCTTTTGGTTTTATTAAAAACAAACCAATACAGCACAAAAACTAGGGGTAAAAAAAACGCAAAGGATAACGAGTTAAAAAACATAAATGTGGGTATCGAAATTAAAAAGACGCGAAATTAAGATATATTCTTTTTACAAACTAATAATATACGATTTACGGGGTTCGATATACGAGTTAAGATATATGATTTACGACCTGAAGCAAAGCCGAATAGAGCGAAGCGACTTCTTATATTTTCTTATATGACTTATATGGTTTAAAAAAAGTGAATAGTGATTAGTAAATAGTAATGCATAAACAAATTCAACTTAATGTAACTTAATTTCTTAATGGTTCAACTAACTTGAATGTTCTTAAATTGAGCGAAGCGACTTCTTATATTTCCTTATATACTTATATGGTTTAAAAAACTGAATAGTGATTAGTAAATAGTAATGCATAAACAAATTCAGCTTAATGTCACTTAATTTCTTAATGGTTCAACTAAATTAAATGTTCTTAAATTGAGCGAAGCGACTTCTTATATTTCCTTATATACTTATATGGTTTAAAAAAAGTGAATAGTAATTAGTGAATAGTGATTAGTAAATAGTAATGCATAAACAAATTCAGCTTAATGTCACTTAATTTCTTAATGGTTCAACTAACTTAAATGTTCTTAAATTGAGCGAAGCGACTTTCTTATAATTTCTCATATGACTTATATGGTTCAAATATATTTAACCACAAAGACCACAAATACCTTCGCTAAGCTCAGGAGGAGGCATCACAGAGGTTCACAAAGTAAATAATCTTAATATGCCTTAATTTCTTAATGGTTCAACTAACTTAAATTGAGTGAAGCGACTTTCTTATATTTCCTTATATGACTTATATGGTTTTAAAAAAAGTAAAATAGTGATTAGTATAAAACTTAAAACAAAGAACAACGAAGTTTGAACAACCAACCAACAACAGACAACAAACAACCGACAACTAATAACAACTCTTCGCGCCTTAGTGTCTTCGCGGCAAAAAATAAAAAAATCCCCAAAGAATAACTCTCCAGGGATTACTATCAAAATCGTAAACGATTACTTCTTACTTATCTAAAACCGCAAAAGTAGAATTCATACTCTTGAACTCAGGGACAATTTTCTTCATTTGGCTAACGATAGCTTCATTATCAAAAACATCTGAACCCGTAATCAATTCAATAATATCTTGATGCAAGTCTTCAAATTCTTCTTCCATCTCCTGAGCAATCATAATCTTCTCATGATGTGTTGGAATAGTCTTAGCCGAATCATTCAGCAATTCCTCATACAATTTCTCTCCCGGGCGAAGACCAACCACATCAATTTTAATATCGACATCAGGTGTAAATCCAGCCAACTTAATCATTTTACGTGCTAAATCATAAATCTTAACAGGTTTACCCATGTCAAAAATATAAATTTCCCCTCCATTACCCATGGCACCAGCTTCCAAAACCAATTGGCAAGCCTCAGGAATCGTCATGAAATACCGAATAATGTCCTTATGCGTAATGGTTACAGGACCTCCTGCAGCAATTTGTTTCGTAAACAAAGGCACAACCGAACCGTTGGATCCTAATACATTTCCAAAACGAGTCGTAATGAATTTGGTCACCACCCCTGTTCCCTCTTTTTTATGTTTCCATTGTAACGATTGCACATATTTTTCAGCGATACGCTTACTTGCTCCCATCACATTCGATGGATTCACTGCCTTATCGGTTGACACCATCACAAACTTAGCCGCTCCATATTTACAAGATAAATCGGCTACATTTTTAGTTCCCTTCACATTCGTCACAATAGCTTGTGCCGGATTTTCTTCCATCAAAGGAACGTGTTTGTACGCTGCAGCATGATAGACTACCTGAGGTTGATAGGTCGCAAAAACAGATTCCATTGCTTTTTTACTTCGCACATCGGCGATCAAACTATAAATTACAGTGTTAGTTTCTAATTGTTGGATTTCCAATGTCAATTGATGCAAAGGGGTTTCAGCCTGATCCAACATCAATACAACTTTAGGTTCAAAAGTCAAAACTTGTCGCACAATCTCACTACCAATAGACCCAGCAGCACCAGTAATCAAAACTGTTTTATCTTTCAATTGTTTAGAGATCGATTTATCATCCAAAACAATCGGTTTGCGTTCTAATAAATCTTCAATCTGTATGTTTTTAATTTTTTGCGAAATCTCTTTTTGATTTTCCCAATTGGTAATCGGCGGAACCGTGAATACCTTATAATTATATTCCAAACACTGATCTACAATATGAATTTGCTCCTCTTTCGTCAAGCTTTTATCTGCTATAATAACGCCTTCAGCACCTATGGAACGCATCAAAGCAGGTAATTTTTTCTTTTGTGCCAAAATAGGTAAATCCAACATACGCTTGGAAGCATTTTGATTGTGATGGTCTACAAAACCAATTACTTTAAAACGAGCTGGAGAATCAAAACTCAAGGCATTTGCAACCGAAATAGCATTCGCATCAGTTCCATAGATAATAGTGCGAACTAATTGTAATTTAGAATTATCCGAAAAATACAACTCAAACGTACGTTTGACAACCACACGATACAAAAATAGTCCACAAAAAGCAAAAACGGTGTTAATGAACAAAGCGGTATTTAAAAATGCTTTTTCTTGAAAATTCAATTCATATAATAGATTGAAAAGCAAGAAAAACACCAATACTGAAACTTGCGAAAACAACAACTTAACCGCATCGATATAAGAGGAATGGCGTATAATCCCAGAATAGGTTCTAAACAACCAAAACGAAAAAACATTCATTGTCAAAAAGAAGACGATAAACTCTTTCCAATAAGGTGTAATAACAAAATCTAATCCTGTGCCTCGGAACAATAAAAAGTTAAACAAGCAAGCCGACATTAATACCCCCATATCAATAGCAAGAACAATCCATCGAGGCAAATAATTCAAACTACTGATACTGAATCGCAGATTTTCTCTTGAAAAATAAGATGTAGAATTAGTTTCTTTTGCAGACATAATTGGTATTCAAATGACTAAGTTGTAAATTGTATTAACCAAAATTTCACTTTGGTTAAACTCAAAAGTAAATAAATTTATGGAATAAAAAACAAATACGAGTAGATTTGTTTCGATAAAATCTTACAATTTATGTTTCAACAATCCTAAAAGATACTCCCCATAACCTGACTTACGCAAAGGTTCGGCTAAGGCTTTCAATTGATCAGCAGTTATAAAACCTTGGCGCCAAGCAATTTCCTCAATACAACCTACTTTCAAGCCCTGACGTTCTTCCAATACCTGAACAAATTGTCCCGCTTGCATCAAACTAGCAAAGGTTCCTGTATCCAACCAAGCAGTCCCTCGACTCAAAATACCCACCTTCAATTTACCTTGTTTCAAGTATTCCTTGTTCACATCGGTAATCTCATATTCCCCTCTGGCAGAAGGTTGAATATTCTTCGCTATCCCTACTACTGAATTGTCATAAAAGTACAAACCAGGTACGGCATAATTCGATTTAGGTTCCAAAGGTTTTTCTTCTATAGAAAGCGCCTTCAAATCAGCATCAAACTCCACTACACCATAACGTTCCGGATCCGAAACATGATACGCAAATACCACTCCTCCATCAGGTTGTGTATTGGAACGCAATAATTCTTGCATATTCGCCCCAAAGAAGATATTATCTCCTAAAACTAAGGCCACCGAATCATTTCCAATAAAATCAGCCCCAATCACAAATGCTTGTGCTAATCCATTAGGAACGGCTTGCTCGGCATAACTAAATTGACAACCAATACTAGACCCATCACCCAATAATTTTTTAAAATTAGGTAAATCATGAGGCGTCGAAATAATCAAAATTTCGTTAATACCTGCCATCATCAAAGTCGATAACGGATAGTAAATCATTGGCTTATCATACACAGGCATCATCTGCTTGCTCATCGCCAAGGTCAAGGGATGCAATCGGGTACCGGATCCTCCGGCGAGTATAATTCCTTTCATATGTTTATTTTTTTTGCCGCTAAGACGCAAGGTCACAAAGTTTTTTTTATAGGTTGTATGTCATTGCGAACGCAGTGAAGCAATCTTATTCTTAAAATTGTTACATTTTTAAATTACTACATTGATACATTTCCATTCGAAAATCGTACCTCGTATATCGTATATCTATGAATACTGTTTCTCATAGTAGGACGCATACGCCCCCGAAGTCACATTATCCAACCATTTTTGATTGTCCAAATACCAATTCACCGTGCGCTCCAATCCTTCTTCAAAGGTAACCGACGGTTTCCAACCCAACTCTTGATTGATCTTAGTGGCATCAATAGCATAACGCAAATCGTGTCCTGGACGATCTTTCACATAGGTAATCAACTGAGCTGAAGTGCCTGCTGGTCGACCTAATTTCTCATCCATGATTTGGCACAACAATTGCACCAACTCAATATTTTGCCATTCGTTAAAGCCACCAATATTGTAGGTATCGTGATTCACACCTTTGTGAAAAACCAAATCAATAGCCACCGCATGATCTTCTACAAACAACCAATCACGAGTATATTTCCCATCACCATAGACTGGTAACGGCTTGTTATGAATAATATTATTAATGAAAAGCGGAATCAATTTCTCAGGAAAATGAAAAGGACCATAATTGTTAGAACAATTCGTCAACACATACGGCAAACCATAAGTTTCACCATAAGCTCTCACAAAATGATCTGAACTCGCTTTCGAAGCTGAGTAAGGCGAATTCGGGTCGTAAGCCGTAGTTTCGGTAAACAAACCTTCGGCACCCAAACTTCCGTACACCTCATCAGTGCTGATATGGTAAAAACGTTTGCCTTCGGTATTGTCTTTCCAAATGGTTTTAGCCGCATTCAGTAAATTCATGGTACCAATCACATTCGTCTTTACAAACGCCAAAGGATCCGTAATCGAACGATCCACATGCGACTCGGCTGCCAAATGCAACACCCCATCAAACTGATGTTCAGCAAACAAAGCATCAATAAAAGGAGCGTCTACAATATCGCCTTTTACAAAAGTATAATTGGGCGCTTTTTCGATATCGGCAATATTTTCTAAATTCCCTGCATAAGTCAGCGCATCCAAATTAAAAATATGATAATTAGGATACTGATTCACAAATCGTCTCACCACATGAGACCCAATAAATCCGGCACCGCCGGTAATAAGTATTTTTTTCATTCTATTTGTTTTATTGCCACGAACCTGCCTGCCGCAGGCAGGGGCACTAGGGCACTAAGTTTTTTCTGTTTTTCTATTGATAACTATTCGTCATTGCGAACGCAGTGAAGCAATCTTTATTTCTCTAATTTCTTTAATCTGTGTTTTTTTTGCCGCTAAAGCACTAAGTCACTAAGTTATTTTTTTGACCATTAAGAAATTAAGATTTTATCAATTTTTCTAATTTCCCTAATCTGCGTTCTTTTTTGCCGCTAAAGCGCTAAGTCACTAAGTTATTTTTTTTACCATTAAGAAATTAAGATTTTATCAATTTCTCTAATTTCCCTAATCTGTGTTCTTTTTTGCCGCTAAAGCGCTAAGTCACTAAGTTATTTTTTTTACCATTAAGAAATTAAGATTTTATCAATTTCTCTAATTTCCCTAATCTGCGTTCTTTTTTTGTCACTAAATCCCCTAATTCGCATCAATTCGAGTTAATTCGCATCAATTCGCGTCAATTCGTAACAACCCCATACATCTTTCTAAACTCTCCCGATACCCTGGCACCACCACTCCAAAAGTAGTTGTAATTTTAGACTTATCTAATAACGAATAATGTGGCCGCTTTGCTGGTGTAGGATAATCGGAACTTGGAATACCACTCACCAAACAATTAAAACCACTAATTTCCTGAATCGCTAACGCAAATTCGTACCAGCTGATTTCTCCTTCGTTCGAAAAGTGATAAATACCGGCTTGCCAGTGAGCATGTGTTATGATAATCATTATAGCCTGTGCCAAATCAGCGGCATAAGTAGGGCTACCTATTTGGTCGTTCACCACATTCAGACTGTCGCGTTCCTGCATCAAGCGGCTCATCGTTTTAACAAAATTATTCCCAAAACGCGAATACACCCAAGACGTTCGAATGATAATTGCTTCTGGATTTTCACTCATACAGGCTAGTTCACCGGCTAATTTGGTTTGTCCATAGACATTGATTGGAGCCGTCGGTGCTTCTTCATCCAAAGCTGTACTCGAATTCCCATCAAACACATAATCGGTAGATATATGTATCAATCGACAAGTATGACTCGCTCTCCATTGTGCCATCACCCCCACCGCTTGATGGTTCAGCACATCGGCCAATTCAGTTTCCGTTTCTGCCTTATCTACTGCGGTATAAGCCGCACAATTAATGATAACTTGAGGCTGGATGCTATCCAAGTAATCAGGTATAGATTCCAAATCACTCAAATCCATAACCGAACGATCCGCAAACACCCATTCGAATTGCGAATAGTGAACTGACAATTCCCTCAATTCAGAACCTAATTGCCCGTTGGCGCCTGTTACTAGTATTTTTTTATTCATTTTATTTTAGCCACTAGGGCGCAAAGACTCTAAGTTTAATTTATAATTAAGAATTTAAGCTTTAATAGTATTTATTGTTTTCAATTGGTGCATTTTCAAATTAGCACATTTTTAAATCGTATATCGAATATCCCAAATCGTAAATCAAAACATATAAGTCATATAAGGAAATATTAGGAAGTATAAGAAGTAGCTTCGCTCATTTAAAGAACATTTAAGTAAAATATAATTGAACACTTACAACTGAACACTTCGTAAAACGTATAGTATTTAATTCACAAATTATTTCAAGGTTCCTTTTGTAATTTTAATCGGATTTTGACGAGAATCAAAAACATCAACTATTTCAATAGCCCTGCGGTCTTCATTAATCCAATAGATAATTTTGTAAGATTTGTACAAAATATAACGAAAGCTTTTAGGATCTTTTTCTAACAATGGCTCTAGAGTTCCCATTGTGGGTTGGTATTGAAGTTGTTTAGTTTCAGCTACAATTCCAACAACTAATTTTCTAGCGAGATTACGGCTAACATTTTCAAGATAATAATTAAAAATAGAACGAACTGCTGATTTAGCAAAATCAGTCCAAAGAATTTTTATTTCCATTCGGCTATTTCTTCCAAAAAATGTTCGGATGAAGATAATTTACCATCCTCTGAATCCGATACCGATTGATTGATTCTTTTTTGAAAAGCAGCAACAGACATAGGCTCTAAAGCGCTTTCAGTATTGGTCTGTTTTTGCAATAATTTTTCAAATTGAGCTATCACTTTTTCACTTTCTAATTTTAGAAAATCTTGAACAAAGGCTATTTTTCGGGTTTGTAAATCCATCGTATTTTTTTATAAAATTACAAATTATCTTAATTGGATTTTATTGTCTTTTAATTTTTTATCTTTTCCTGCCGCGAACCTGCCTGCCGCAGGCAGGGCCGCTAGGGATCGAAGGTTATTTTGGTTGTCAGTTGTTCGTTTTCGGTAGTCCGTCATTGCGAACGCAGTGAAGCAATCTCAAGTGATCTTTCTTTGTTCCTATTCTTAGTTTAAGATTTGACACTATTCAATAATCACTTTGTGAACCTCCGTGCTGTCATCCTGAGCTTGGCGAAGGACTTTGCGAACTTTGTGGTTAAAAATTTTAAACCATATAAGTCATATAAGAAGTCGCTTCGCTCAATTCAAATTCAAATGAGTTAGTTGAACCATTAAGAAATTAAGTTGCATTAAGATTATTATGCAGATTTAACTAATTACTAATCACTTTTCACTAAATCCCAATTGCTACATTTTCAAATTTTCAAATTAGCACATTTTCAAATCCCAAATCGCACTTCGTATATCGTAAATCGTAAATCTAAAACTCACTATTACACCCTTCAATCCCCGGCAGCACCAAATCCTTATCCGATACAATAGCGTCCTTCAAGTCCATACCCCAGTCAATGTTCAAACTAGGATCGTCAAAACGAATCCCGCCTTCACTGGCTTTATTATAAAACTGATCGCATTTGTACAGCACTACTGCCGTTTCACTGATCACCGAAAAACCATGAGCAAACCCATGCGGAATCAACAATTGTTTCTTGTTCTCGGCGGATAGCCGAATAGCAAAATGCTGTCCATAAGTAGGTGATTGCTTTCTAATATCTACACAAATATCCATAATTTCTCCTTGCAGCACACGAACCAACTTAGTTTGAGCATACGGCGGATTTTGATAATGCAAGCCTCTCAAAGTACCTTGTTTGGAAAACGACTGATTGTCTTGTACAAAGTTGATGTTTACACCTAGACTAGCTAAAGTATTTTGATTATAGGCCTCAAAAAAATACCCACGCGCATCTTCAAACACAGTGGGTTCTATAATAATTAAATCCTTAATTGGAGTTGGTTTTAAATTCATTTAAATTAACTGTTATTAATAAATCAATGAGATATTCCACTACTTTTAATTATGGAAGTAAACGTTCCAATAATAATTTTAAAATCAAACCAAATCGACTTGAGTTCTAAATATTCTTTCTCTAAAGCTACTTTTTCTTCAATAGAAATTTCATCGCGCCCATTTATTTGTGCCCAACCTGTAATTCCAGGTTTTAGTTGATCTACTTCAAATTTTACTCGTAATTCCATTAAATCATCTTGATTATATAAAGCAGGTCTGGGCCCTACAAAAACCATATCGCCTTTTACAATATTAATTAAATTGGGTAATTCATCAATACTTAATTTACGAACAATTCCTCCACTTTTCAAAAGATATTGCTTAGGATTCTCGAGTAAATGAGTAGCAACATTTGGCGTGTTTTTTTTCATGGAACGAAATTTATAAATTTCAAAAAAAGTATAATCCTTACCAACACGACTTTGCTTAAAAAAAACAGGAAAACCATCTTCTACAATTATTATAAAAGCCACTAATATAAAAAATGGAAGAAATAATAATAAGCATACTAAAGCAATAATTCTAGACATCATTATCTATTTAATTTATTTATGAAATTATTTTCTAAACTATCAAATAAAGTCTTTTTTGAAAAATTATCTTCATAATATTGTTTAGACCTCATCTGCATTTCAATTCTTTTACCTTCTGATAAATTTTTCAATAAAACCGCTTTCTCTGATAATAATTTTGGATTTCCAGCATTCGCTGCATAACCACATCCACTTCCATTTATAATGTCATTACCCTCTCCACTAAGTGAACCTAAAATAATTTTAGAAGAAGCCATATAAGCTTGTATCTTAGCAGGTACAGTCAATGAAAAAACCGGTTCATCTTTTAAGGATACTAGCATCACATCGGCTTCATTAAAAAACCCCGGCATAGTTTCAATAGCATGTCTACCTAATAAAAAAACATTAGTAAGTTGCCTCAATTGTATCTGTTCTTTTATCCAATCTAATTTACGCCCTTCACCAACAATAATCCAATTAATATCATCACGTAATGTCAATTCTGCCGCTTTAATAATTGTTTCAAAATCTTGAGACTCACCAACATTTCCAGCAAACATAATATTAAATCCAATCGGTAAATCTGGAATAGTTGAACTATTTTCTTCATAGCTCTTTGTAAAAATATCTTCAGCCCAATTGGGAAAGTATAAGATCTCTTTATTTTGATTGATTAATTTATTTTTAATAGATTTTTCAAAATATTTTGAACTAATTAAAATGACATCTGATTGATTGTAAATTTTCGCTACTAAGTTTTCAATACGTTTTATAATTAATGGGTTTTTGAAATTACTAGCCGCTAATATGCTTTCTGGCCACAAATCCAACACCCATAAATATAGAGGAATATTTTGTTTTTTTCTTAACCAAAGCCCGGGTAAAGCCATAGTAACAGGAGATAATTGTTGGACAAATATTAAATCATATTTATCTCTTATCCTAAAAACACATGTAAAATAAGAAAAGAAAACAAACGATATGTAATTTAATATCAAATGAATTCCTTTTCCATTTTTTCTGGGATAAATAGGTGTCCTTATTATTTTAGCTCCATGAATCACTTCCTTACTTTTTTTAAAAAAACCATATCCTTTATAAAATTCACCTTCAGGATAATTTGGTTTCCCAGTAAGAACAGTTACTTCATGTCCTCTTTTCACAAAATCAAAAACTATATCATTGCCTTTGAAAGTTTCAGGATAAAAATACTGTGAAATAAATAAAATTTTCATGAAAGTATTATTCGCTCCAAACTGTTCTTTTAATATAATCGGTATAGCTCAATATGATGCGAACCATTTTATCAGAAACGTTAGGCATAGAATAATCAGCAACTGGTCTAAAATTGCGTTCCAATCCTCTTTTTTGAGATTTTAATTGCACTAAACCTTGCATGATTCGTTCTGGGTTTAATCCCACCATCATTACCGATGCTTCTTCCATTGCCTCTGGCCTTTCATGAGCTTCACGTATATTTAATGCCGGAAAGTTTAGGGTTGAAGATTCTTCTGAAATAGTTCCACTATCTGATAAAACCGCAAAAGATTTCATTTGCAACGCATTATAATCATTAAAGCCCATTGGTTTTAAAAATTGAACTTTTGGATGCATTTTAATCTGTTTGGAATCTATCATGTTGCGCGTGCGTGGGTGTGTACTCACAATAATAGGATAATCATATTTTTCAGCAATCCCATTTAAACTGTCCATTAAACCTTTAAAGTTTTTTTCGCTGTTGATGTTTTCTTCTCTATGTGCCGAAACCACAAAAAATTTATTCTCTTCTAAATTTAATTTTTCCAATACTGCTGATTTATTTATTTCAGGCAGATAATGATGTAATACCTCAAACATTGGTGATCCTGTCTTAATGATTCGATCAGCAGGTAATCCTTCTCTGAGCAGATATTCTCTTGCTATAGAACTGTAGGTCAGGTTAATATCCGAAACGTGATCTACAATTTTACGATTAGTTTCCTCTGGAACTCTTTGATCAAAACATCGGTTTCCTGCTTCCATATGAAAAATTGGGATATGACGTTTTTTAGCTGGTATAGCACACAAACAACTGTTGGTATCTCCTAAAACCAAAAAAGCATCAGGCTGCTCACTAGCTAACAAAGGATCTATTTTAATTAATATTTGCCCCACCGTTTCTGTAGCTGTAGCTCCTGCTGCATCTAAAAAGAAATCAGGTTTACGAATTCCTAAATCGTCAAAAAATATTTGATTCAATTCGTAATCGTAGTTTTGACCCGTATGAACTATTATATGTTCAATAGCCTCCGAATGATCTAAGGCTGCCATTACTCTTGAGAGGCGGATTATTTCAGGACGAGTCCCAACTACAGTCATTACTTTTAATTTATCTTTCATTTTACTATTCATTTATTCTTGATATAAAGAATTCAATTATACATTTTCAAAATAGGTGTCCGGATCATTTGGATCGTAAAACTCGTTGATCCAAAAATTGGTGTACAAAACCTCATCCCCTATATTTTTAATATTATGGGTGTACCAAATAGGCATGTCCACATAAGAAGGAGTATCTCCATCTAAATAAAAATCCAACACTTCATCGGTACCAATGCGTCTTAATTGAATCAAAGCTTTTCCTTTGATTACTGCAAAACGTTCAATTTTTCGAGTATGATAATGATTTCCTCTAGTAATTCCTGGAACGGTTGTAGAAAAGGAAACCTGTCCCCCTACTCCTAAACGAATTATTTCTACAAAGGAGCCTCTATCATCTGTATGTTCTACAAAGGATACGGGAAAATGGTTTTTGATATCCATATAACAGCGGAACGTATTGAACAAATTCAATTCAAAAGTAGTGGCAATAAAAGGTATAATTCCCTTTTCTTGATATTCTGATTTGTATTTTTCTAATAAAGTTAAAATGTCTGACACCTTTGCTGTTGCAGTATATGGAACTACCATTTCGGCTTGACTTTTTGAACTCCTGATTTCAGACACTATTGCTTCTACTAGTTCACCAACATAAATTAACTTCAACTCGCCATCAACTGCTATAGTTGGTGTTTCGTTATGCGCTAATTGATGACAAAATGTAGCGATAACTGAATTATAATTAGGATGTCCGAAAGGACCAAAAACATTAGGAATAATCAACCCTGTAAATTTTCCACCTGATTGTTGTGACCAGTTGTACAACAATTCTCGACCTATTTTTTTTGATTTTCCGTATTCATTATCTCTTTCTTCTTGAGTTGAAGAAGAAAATACTACATGTGCTTTACTTTTAGTAGACTCCAATGCATCAACTAACTTTTGAGCCAATTCAATATTTGTATCAAAAATGACTTGTGGATCATTATGACGATTCATGGCAGCCAAATGTACAATTACATCACATTGTGATACAAATTGCTTCAGTTGTTGCTGATTTGAAAAAAAGTCTTTTTCAAATGGCACTCTTTCAAACTCTTCAAGGTGTAACCCAAGGGTATTGTATAAATGCGTTCCAACAAATCCTGCCTGTCCTGTTATTCCTATTTTTAACATTTATTCTATTGTAAAGTAATCCGTTGGATATCGAAACTCATCATTTAGTTCTCCTAAATGATAATCTGACATAACTACTAATTTTGATTTTTTTTCTAATGCTTGTATGCTGCTGATGTAACCTGCAGGTATATGTAGTATATCTAATTTTTCTGAATTTAAATGATATTCTATTCGGGGTAAATTTTCGCTTGGTGTGTCCCAATTGTCAACTGCAATCAATTGAATTTTAAAACTCCCTTGTATAGCGCTAAACCATCGCTGCTCTACTTTGTGTCCTTGCCAAGCTCTAACAAAATCAATCGAATGATTTTCTATAACATATATTCTTTTTGTACTAGTGGTATCAAAATCATTATTGTAAAACAATTGACCTCTTTCGTCTTTGTGACAATTACCTGAAATTAAATTAGGCTTCATCTACTTTTATCCTGGCATTTGCGTTACCTCTTCACCAAATATTTCCTTACGAATTAAGGGTAACTTCGACAATAATTGCTTCATTCCTTCCACATCTTGTTGAACTGTATTGTGCGAATGATAATCTTCAATTACTGAAACATCTTGCTCCCCTTCTGAAAAATACTGTGCATAATTCAAATCTCTATTATCTGCTGGAATTCGATAAAAATCTCCCATATCTTCCGCTTTCACCATTTCTTCTCGCGTGCACAAGGTTTCATATAATTTTTCGCCGTGACGGGTCCCAATAATTTTGATTTCAGTATCTGCTTTACACAACTCTTTCAACGCTTGCGCCAAATCGCCAATAGTTCCTGCTGGTGCTTTATTCACAAATAAATCGCCTGGATTACCATGTTCAAAAGCAAATAACACTAACTCCACCGCTTCATCTAATGACATCAAAAATCGAGTCATTTTTGGGTCTGTAATCGTAATTGGATTCCCTTCTTGAATTTGTTTTAAAAACAATGGAATTACAGAACCACGTGATGCCATTACATTACCATAACGAGTTAAACAAACTGTAGTGTCTGTTAAATTTCTGGAGGCAGCTACCGCCACTTTTTCCATTAAGGCTTTAGAAATCCCCATAGCATTGATAGGATACGCTGCTTTGTCCGTACTCAAACAAATTACTTTTTTTACCTTATTTACTCCTGCAGCATCAATCACGTTTTGTGTACCAAATACATTCGTTTTGGTAGCTTCTAATGGGAAAAATTCGCAAGAAGGCACTTGTTTTAATGCTGCAGCATGGAATACATAATCCACCCCGCGCATGGCACGTTCTACACTATTATAATCACGAACATCTCCAATGTAAAACTTAAGCTTATCACTTTTTAATTGATTACGCATGTCGTCTTGCTTTTTCTCATCACGAGAAAAAATGCGAATTTCGCTAAAGTGGTTGGTTTGTAAAAAACGATTCAACACTGCATGACCGAATGAACCGGTTCCTCCTGTAATAAGTAATGTCTTGTTTTCTATCTTCATTTTAAATGAATTTTAAATACTGTATTCTTTTCAGTTTGTGTTGGGTAGTTGATTAATACTGCTTTATAGGGTCCTTTAAAAACAAAAAGGCTGCCTGCTGCAACTCCAATTACCCCATGCTTCTCAATTACTTTTTCAACATCTCCCATTGACCCAGCGCCGCCTAAAACGGTTAAAGGGATTGAAATTACTTCGGCAATTTTATCAATTAAATTGAGATCATAGCCTTTCATTACTCCATCTTGATCAATCGAATTTACAATAATTTCACCAGCACCTAACTGTTCCAGTTCTTGGGCAAATTTAACTGGATTAATCCCAGTGGCTTTTTTACCATTATGCGTATACACTTCATAGCCACCGAAGAGTTTCTTTTTAACATCAAGAACCACTATTACACTTTGAGACCCTACTCGATCTGCAATTTGAGTAACCAATTGTGGATTTTGAACTACTGCACTACTTAAAGCTATTTTTTCAATTCCTAAACCAAATATCTTTTGGGCTTGCTCCACCGTCTTCACTCCCCCACCATAACACAAGGGCATACGGGACTGATTGGCTAATTTTTCAATCAATGCATAATCTGGATCTCTATTTAATGTGGTGGCATCTATATCAAAAAACGCCAATTCATCTACTTCTTTTTCATTAAATATACGAACAGCATTGATTGGATCCCCAACATATTTAGGAGCTTTAAAGTTCACTGTCTTTACTAAACCCTTGTCGTGAAGTAATAAACTGGGGATGATTCTAGGACGCAGCATACTTATAATTTTGCAAAATTGTGTAATAATTTTTCACCGTATTGGTGGCTTTTCTCTGGATGAAATTGTATCCCATAAACATTATCTGCATTTACTGCCGAAGTAAATGGAATTCCATAATCTGAAATCGCAATACTATCCACGGTATTATTACATTTAAAATAATAGGAATGTAAGAAATAGAAAATAGCTTCTTGTTCTAATCCTTTAAATAGAGGATGACCTGTAATAGGACTCACATCATTCCATCCCATGTGGGGTAACTTGGTACGTTGTTGAATAAGACTCTCATCAAATTTAAGGACATCTGCATCGATCCATTGTAAACCTTTAGAAGTACCTTCATCACTTCTATTACCCATCATCTGCATTCCCACACAAATCCCAATTATAGGGATCTTTTTTTCCAATACCAACTCGTCTAATTTTTGCCGCATACCTGAGGCATTGAGTTGTCCCATAGCATAATCAAAAGCGCCTACACCCGGTAAAATCAACTTTTGAGCATCATCTAAATCAGAAGCGGCTTTAGCAATTTTGGTAGGAATATCCAATCGTTTATATACATTTTGAAAAGCAAAAATATTACCTACCCCATAATCAATTAATGTAATCATCTAAATAATCTTTTTTCTAACCCTAACTTCATCATTACCTTTGCACCCAACCCTATTAATTTGATTTTAGTTTTATAATCGTGAAATGTTTTGTTTTTACCCTCAAATATAGCTTGCAATTCTGCTCTCGATAAGTCTAACTTATCAGCAACATAATCAAACTCTTTTTGCAAAAACTCTTCTGAAAGTTCTGGTTTTGAAATGCGATCTAAGGCTTCTTCTCTTGTCATTTGTCCAGTTAAAATTAGACTAGAAAAATGCGCTCTTCGTTTCTCAAAACCAAATTTCCTTGGCAACCAAAAATCTTCATAAAAACGGGTAAAACGGGATTCATGATGTTTATGCTGAAAGGATTCCCAACCAAAACGATCATATAAAAACTGCTCAACATCTTTCTTAATATAAGGAACCAAATTCAATGGTTTAAACACCTGCATACCCAATGCATACCTATAATAAATCTTGTAGTTTAAAATATCTACTAATGGAAAAGTTTTAAGTGGACGTTTTCCAAATTTTGAATGGATATCCTTAACCAACATAGTATCTATGCCTGGAAACCCACCCCATTCTTCTGGTTCACGACAACATTCTGTTGAGAAATTCCCTCCTGTGAGGACATATTTAATTTTATTTTTCTTCGCAAATTTGTATAAGCCTGAAAAAAAAGCATAATCTTGAGGTAAATCTTGATCGGCAATTTGAGATTTTAGAAATGCTACTTGCAAATCTTTCATCTCCTCCCAATTAATAACCTCTGTGTACAAATCTAAACCTAAACCATTACATAATTTTTCAATGTTACCTACTGCTCTATCGGTATTCCAACCAGCATCCACATGAAATAACAAAGGACGTAGCCCCATGATTTCTTTCGCCACATAAGCCACATAAGAGCTGTCTAATCCTCCACTCAAACCAATAATACAATCAAAATCTCTGTTTTTACCATCTGCTTTGATTTTCTCTGCAGTACACATCAATTCTACATATCCTTTTTCATCGGTATGCCAATGTGGTAGAATAGTCTCAATATAATTGGTATAATAATCACTCTCTCCTTTTTCATTAAAAACAATCGTTGGATCAGAGGTATCCATAATTGTTTTGGTACAGATTTGATATTGTTTTTTATTCATTAACTTTTTTTATTTTTACTATTTAAGTCTTTACGAAAGGTACAAAATTTATATTTTCTATTTTATTTCAGATTTGACCCATTGCCATACTTTCTCCAAACCCTCTTTAATCTTAACTTTGGGTTCCCACCCCAATTCTAAATTAATTTTACTAACGTCCAACACATTAAAATCACAATCAAATGTCCTTGCTGGTTTGGATACTGTTAGTATATTTCCATCAGATACTTCATTAATCAAATCAAGAACCTCTCTGATTGAATATCCTTCCTGACTTCCTACGTTATATGTTTCGACTTTAGCTATTTCATGTTTTTTTTCAATACAACATTTTATCGCTTCTGCTAAATCTATAACATGTATAAAATCGCGAATCACTTCACCGTCAGCATACAAATCTATTGTCTTATTATTAACTAAAGCGTTAAAAGCATAACCAACAATACCTTGAGGTTTTTTCAAATTTTGGTAATTCCCATAAACATTTGAAGGACGCAAAATAATACTTTCAAAAGACGATCTTTTTGTAATAAAATCTACATAGTTTTCAGCAATTATTTTTGACAAACCATAAGCTGAGATCGGATTTTTAGTATTATCTTCTTTTAAAAATGTCTTACTTGGAGAATCACCATATATTGTTCCTCCTGAAGAAATAAAAACAAAACGTTTTAAATTCTCTAATATATTTACAGATTCTAAAAAATGGATTAACGGAGTAACGTTAAAAGTAAAATCATCTGCTAAACTATCCATAGAAGCACTTGGAACCAAATCATTTACTAACCAAACAATATTTTCATATTCAGCTAAAGCTTCTATTAATTTAGATGTTTTGTTAACATCAATTAACCTTCTTTTAATTTTATCTGTAATATTTGGTAAATCTTCTATCACACTTCTACCAATTACCAAAACATTGTAATCTTCTTCTATAAAAAAATTTGTAAGATTAGTCCCTATAAAGCCACCCCCTCCTATCAGCGCAATTGATTTATTCATTTTAAAAATTTATTTTTATAAAAATCATTAAAAATTTGAACTGTAGCCTCCTGATAAATTGATGTCCTATATTTACCAAGAGCCTCATTACGGTTATTAAGAGCAATTTCTTCCAATTGATTTTTATAACCCAATACATCTTCAATTGCTTTTTTTATAGATACAATAGATTTTTTTTTAACCATAAAACCATTTTCTTTGTCAGCAAAAATAAAGGGTATTCCACTATGGTCACTTGTAATCACAACACAACCCGTCGCATAGGCTTCCAAAATACTTATAGGCTGTCCTTCAAAAGGGTAATAGGTTGGCAAACAAAACACGTGAGATTGACAGTAGAGTTCTCTTTTCTTTTCACCGTCTATGAATTTACCAATATAATTTAATCCATTATGAGTTTTTATTTTTGTCAAGAATTCATTTTCACTTTCTTGAGATTCGAAACCTCCAACAAATACTATATTCACTTGTTTTTTGAAAGCTTCTTCTAATTCAATATAAGCATCCGCTAATTCATCATAGCCTTTACCTGGTATTAAATTACTTAAATATAAAATTTGAATGTTTTGTTTGTCTGAAAACTTTGCTTTTATTTCTTCATTATTAACAAACAAAAAATCCTCCGCAAAATTTGGGACAATATGTATTTTGTCCTCATTAATTACTTTAGAAAAAACTTCAAAATTTACTGAGCCTTCCACAATAACTCCAGCAATTTCATTTAGAAAGAAACTATTAATCTTTTGCTGAACTCCATTTCCCTCAAGTATTTTTTTCATTCCAGCACCACCTAGCATATGAATAAATATTTTATGACGACTCTTATAGCAAATAACATATACAAATAAATCCCTAAGATTTCCAAAAAATGACTCTGCTAAAGACAAATATATTATGTCATTGTCTTTTCTTTTTTTCCACACTTCAAATAAAATAGAAAATATATCAAAAACTCTATTTAATGAATTAAAACCATTTTTCAAACTGTTTTTACTTAAATTAACGACTGTAACATTGTGTTTATCATATATTAATTTGTCTAGTAAAACTTTACTTGCTTTAGATTGACCGTTTATAGGAAATGGAAGTGGAGCTATAAAAAGTATTTTCATATCAAAATAAATTAATTTGTATAAGAAGAAATTGTTTTAATTTAAAACTATTAATTATGATTCAACACCTAATTAACTATAATAAAAGTGTTAATTTATGAATAATAATCATTTTCAATATTAGTAGCAACATTAATCCAGCTATAATTTTCTCTCATTTTATTAGAACCCTTTCTCCCCATTGTATCTCGCAAAATTTTATCCGAAAAATTTAAGAGTTTTTCAGCTAAATCATCAGTATCACTTTCTTTATATACATATCCATTTCCCTCCACTCTTTTAAGCTCACCAATAGAATCAGTCACAATTATAGGTAATCCCGTAGATGCTGCATCTAGCATGGACATAGATTCTTGTTTTGGCCACACTCCAACATCCGATGCTCTGTAATAATCTGCTAAATCAAAATGTCGCATAAACTCAAGTGTTATAGCATTTTTATGATTCTCAATTTCCGTCTTTTGAATCCCATGACCAATAAAAAGACTATAAAAATTATGTCCTTCATTACATAACTTATCTACAGCTTTTGCTAAAACCAAGGGATCCTTATCCTTAGTAAAGCGTCCCGTATAAATACACAAAATATCATTCTCTTTCAATCCTAAATATCCACGAATCTCATCTCTTCTATACTTATCTTCATCGGTAAGTAATGGATGAAATAAAATCGTGTCGGTACCCAATGGTTGCAACTTAATTTTTGAAAGAGGAACACCGTAATATTTATTTGCAACTTCGACACAGTCTGGTGCTATTGCATAACATTTTTCTATATACATACTAGCTAAAAAAGTCGGAAGTGTACGTGTTAACTTATATAAAATGTTTTTTAAAAAATTTAGCTTAGGATTTAGTACATATGGCTTCACAACTGATAAATGCTGGTGGCTTTCTGTAAAAAGTTTGAATTTAAAAAAAGGCTTTAATAGTGCTAATTTAAAAGTATTTAATGATGCAATTTCTGTCACCTGAACAATATCTGGTGATAATTCTACAATTTTTTTTCTTAACCCTTTGATGTAAATATAGCCAAAAATATCTACAGATTTTAATCTATGAACTTTGTAACCAACGCTGTAAAAGGTTCCTAGTGGTTGCTTAGCTTCACCTAAAAATGACTTATAAGTTTGGTTATAGCTAGGATCATTACCATACACATTAAAGTCTGAAGTTATGACATGTACATCATGACCGAGACTAGCTAAAGACTTTGGTAAACTATTCTCTGAGTATCCCATTCCTTCAGAATAGAATGCAGAAATAAACATAATTTTCATATTTTTTTTTATTAAATAGTCTCACTTATTTGATTCAAAAAGCTTTTAAAAAAGATTCTACCCAAAATATAAACTATCAAAAAAGGGATGATAATAATATAATAAAAAAAGTAAAGGTCAATTCCACTACCTCTAGCGAATGCTAAAATTGTGCTAAATAAAAAGATAAATGAAAAGTAAAGAAAACTTCTATGTTGTAATTGATGAAATTTCATAAAAATAAAATCCAGTAAATAAATAATTAATCCAGTTGCTAGAAATCCAAGAAAGTGAAAATTCAGAAACATATCCACCGGAAGAATTACAGGTAATGAGCCCCCTTCTGCCCAAAAAGATGGATAAAATTTCTTTGTAAACATCTGCATTATACTTTCTGGTTTGAATGTAATCATATCTCTAGGTATAGGAAGAAAAAATAATTTTAAAAGCGTATAACCATATTGATGAGGTAAGTCTCCATTTATAATCATATTCATAGCTGAAATACCCGTTCCGTAGCTATAATTTAACTCTAAATTATCTGTTATACCATCAACAAAAATATCTGACTCAACATAATCTGGGAGGTAAGTGGCTGCAGTTGAAAAAGTATCAGCCTCAAAACTCCCATAGCCACGAAGAATGGAAGATGTAAGCACTAGAAAAAAAAATAAAAAAATACCAGAAAAATAAATTGCGATTTTTTTTAAAGTAAACTGCAATATAATTCTTGAATAATAAGCTTCAAGAAAAATCATTGTAAATAACGAAATAACAACTTCTCTTTTGTTCTCAAAATTAAACTTAACCATTAATATTAAAAACACTAGATAAACCAAAAACCGTATAGTTTTTTGAAAATAGGCCAAATAACTACATAGGATTATAATTATAACAAGTTGAAATGAAAATAAAGAATAAATATCAAAATAGGAAAACAGAAGAAACAAAATTATACTGGAAAGTATTCTTACTATATCTAAAATGAAATCAAATTTAATTATTCTAAGATTTCCTTTAGGATCAATAGAGTCTATTACATTGAGCTTTTTCAATGATTCCAGACAAACAGTAAATAGAGTAAAATTACAAACAACTAAATATGCTACAATTAGATTATAATTTTCAATTTTAGCTAAATAGGGCTCAAACCAATTATTAAAACCAAAACCACGTGGAACTAGAAAAGAACCCAAACTTTCATTAATTAAAAAGTAAAAAAGAATAAAAAAACTAGGAAGAAAAAAGTTTTTTAAATATTTCAGCTTTGATAATAAAAATGGTATCAAAGTTAAAAACTGGATACCAAATATTACATATGAATGAAATGCAAGAAAATGATTTGGCAACAAGCAAGCTAGGATTAATAAAACGATATTACTTATTATAATAACTTTCATATTGCTATTTAATTAAGAAAAATACTATGGTGAAGAATAATGTAACCGAAATCCAAAAATATTTATCAAACAAAATTTTATTTGGCATTAACTTCTTAATATAAATATATGGCAATGAAATAATAATCCTTACTACATATGACAATACATATGCATATCCTAAGCCTAAGGCACCTTGTGTTCTAAAAAAATAAAAAGCCCCTATTAAAGTCAAACCTTCAAAAATATTTGTTGAAAACAAAAACCATATCGAATTATTAAGCATAATAAATCTTGTAATTCCTTGATAGTATAACATCATTCCACACCATAACATCATCAAAATACTTGTTTTAATAAGGTTCGGGTCATTAAATTGATTTCCAAATAAAAAAATTAGGATATTCGGAAAAATCAGAAAGGGAACTGAAAGAATCAAAAAAGCATACCAAGAACTATACATCGTAATATACTGTAATTTCATATCGCGTTGATCTGCATTACTATTTGCAGCTATTGAGATTAAAGGAGCATTTAATGTTGAAGCTATAGCTATAACTATGCTCGATATAACTATAGCAGCTTGAAAAATTCCTAAATTATCAAAACCAGAAAATTTTACTAGCAAGGCTTCACTATACCATTTGAAAGGTGAGACAGCTATTCCAGTTAAAGCTGCAGGTAAACTAAAACTCCAAAAAATAGACAAAGTATCTCTAACGTTTTTGAAATAAACAACTATCCCTTTTAATTTTAACTCCTTTTGAATTACTATCTGAAAAAGTAATGTACTTATAATAATGTTTAATGCAAATGCAGATATTGAACCTGATAAACCAAAATAATATGTTCCTAGAGCAAATAATGGAAAGGCTGTGACTCCTTGAATGGCATTTAATAATGCAAGCTTTTTGTAAGCCTCCAAACCTTGTAGAATTCCAATTTGGGCTCCATTAATTGCACTGAAAAATAACATAATAGCAGTTAACTTAAGCTCATTCTCAAGAAATGGTGCTTTTAGTAATGTAATAGCAATATAATTAGAAAATATTAAGATTAATCCTGCTAGCAATAATCCTGAAACAAATGCGAAAATTTGCGTCATACCAATAATTTGGCCCGCAAATAATTTGTTAGAAGATCTATTTTCCGCTACAAATTTGTTTGCAGTCAAACCTAGTCCTAACCCTCCGAAAATTGCAAACATTGTAATAGTCGATCGAATTATTCCAAACTGACCATAACCAACTTTTCCTAACAGTCTAGCAACTATTATCCATGATAAAAAAAGTAGTCCTTTTGATAATATTTCGCCAGTCAAAGACCAACCAGTACCAGCTAATAATCTAACAATTGTTGGGGAATTTAATAACAATTTAAATTTTATAATTAACTTCTTTATCATTATATTATTTTATTCCTCACTTCAAATTTATATTTAATTAATTATTTTGAATTAGAACTTGTAAACTCATTCCCGAAATTTTCAAAAAGCTATATTTTTTTTTGATAAGATTCAGATTTTACTTAACTAGATAAAACACCACAAAAATCCAACACAATTTTCTCGTTGTTTAGATTGATATTTTTGAATTCGTTGTGAGCAACTAAAAACACTACAATATCTGCTTTTTCAACAGCTTCGTTGATAGGTGTTATCTTGAACACTTTGTGTTCTTGTATGTTTGGTTCTACAATAAAACAAGTGTCGTCATGTGAGTCTTGTAAAATACGTTGTGCAATGTATTTGGCTGGTGATTCACGTAAATCGTCAATATTGGGTTTAAACGTCAATCCCATAATAGCAACACTGGCTTTTCTACCGTATTTGAATAGAAATTCTAATTTTGCCGTTTTTACTTTTTCGGCACACCAAAACGATTTATAATTATTAATTTCTCTTGCTTTAGCTATAATTTGAGATTCCATAGGATAATCAGCCACTATGAAATAGGGATCAACTGCTATGCAATGCCCTCCAACTCCACAACCCGGTTGTAAAATATTTACTCGAGGGTGTTTATTAGCTAATCGAATTAACTCCCAAACATTTATATCAGCTCTATCACAAATAAGTGACAATTCATTGGCAAAAGCAATCTGTACATCACGAGAAGAATTTTCAGTTAACTTACACATTTCTGCTGTTCTTGCATTAGTTGGATGTAATTCTCCTTTCACAAATTGGTTGTAAAAAGCAATTGCTTTTTGAGTAGCATTCTCATTTACTCCCCCAATTACCCTATCATTATGTACCAATTCATGCATTACATTTCCTGGCAATACACGCTCTGGGCAATAGGCAATATGTAGTTTATCTTGTAGTTCTGGTCGTTCCGTATAAATATAACGCATCATTTTCTCAGTAGTTCCAATAGGTGAAGTTGATTCAATAATGTATAAATCATTCTCTTTTAACAATGGAATAACCGCTTTCGTTGCAGCTTCTACAAATGATATATCAGGTTCATTTTTAGCTTTGAAAGGAGTGGGCACCACTATCAAATAGGTATTTGCTTCAATCGGAGTTGTAGCCGCCTTCAGGAAACCTTTTGCAACGGCTGAAGCAACAGCTTTATCCAAACTTGGTTCTACAATGTGAATTTTACCTGCATTGATTGTTTCCACAACTAGAGGGTTGATGTCTACCCCATGCACATGGATATTATTATTTGCTATTAATGCAGCTGTTGGTAGTCCGATGTACCCTAACCCAATCATTACAACTTTTTGGTTACTCATGTTATTTATTTAATGAAATTATATGTTCTGCAATACGCTGGCTTGCTTTTCCGTCTCCGTAAGGATTATGCAAAGCGCTCATTTTTTTATATCTGTCTAAATTTTTAAGTAAATTATTACATTGGGAAACTATTTTTTCTATATCAGTTCCAACTAAAATTACGGTTCCTGCATCAACAGCCTCTGGCCTTTCGGTAGTATCTCGCATTACTAAAACAGGTTTGCCTAAGCTTGGTGCTTCTTCTTGCACGCCACCTGAATCTGTAATAATTAAGTAGGATTGGTTCATTAACCAAACAAAAGCTGGGTAAGCTAAAGGGTTTATTAAATGAATAGAATCAATATTTTCCAAAATTTTATAGACTGGTTCTTTTACGTTGGGATTCAAATGCACAGGATAAATAATTTGAACGTCACTATTATTTATTGCTATATTTTTTAAAGCTTCACAAATATTAATAAATCCTTGTCCATGATTTTCTCTTCGGTGTCCTGTTACTAAAATTACCTTTTTTGAAGTATCAACAATAGTTTTTAACTTTTCAATTTCGGCATTCTCAATTACATTTACTTTTGCTGAACTTTCTAATAGTGCATCAATAACAGTATTTCCGGTGATGATTATGGTATCTTCACTGATATTTTCTAATACTAGGTTGTTTTTTGATTGAATTGTAGGAGCAAAATGATAATCAGCTATTCTTCCTGTAACTTGCCTATTTATTTCTTCGGGAAACGGAGATAGTTTATTATGGGTGCGCAAACCGGCTTCTACATGGCATACTTTTGCGCCTGCGTAAAATGCTGCAATACTTGCTGCCATCGTGGTAGTTGTGTCTCCATGAACATAAACGTAATCTGGTTGGTATTCATCTAGAATAGGTTGTAAACCTAAAATAATATCAGAAGTCAACGAATATAAATTTTGATTGGGTTTCATTAAATCCAAATCATAATCAGGTGTTATATCAAAAAAATCCAATACCTGATCTAACATTTCTCTATGCTGAGCGGTAACGCAAACTTTAGTTTCAAATTCAGAATTATTCTGAAACTCTTTCACCAAGGGTGCCATTTTTATGGCTTCTGGTCGAGTGCCGAAAATGATTAAATTTTTTGTCATTATGCTATTTAAAATAATAATTAATGTAGAGAATTATGTTAAATTAACCCTCTTAAAACCCTTCTAAGTATCAACACTATAGACATTAAGAATCCTGCTATAATTCCACCAAGTACGAACCCTTTTACTTTACCAAATTTTTCTTCAGGCAAAGGCAAAATAGGTCGATCAATTACTTGTATCAGCGGCGTTTCTTTGCGCAAGGTCACTTTGGCGAGTTCCGTTTGTTTGACTAATTCGGTTAAAATAGCGGTATTGGCTTGCACATCTACCTGGCGTTTGGCAGATGGGGCACGGTTCACGTTCAAGGCAGGATTCAACATAAAGGTGTTGTCATTGGCTACCGCTACTCCGGTAATCGCACCATTCAATTCCGCACGAATGGAATCCGTTTGTTTTTGCAAGATCGCCATATTCATTCGGGCTTTTTTGCTTTTGGTATTTACATAAAAATCAGAAACCTGCTTGGCTAAAGTTTCTGAGAAAGCTTGGGCAAAGGTCTCATTTAATGATTTGACATCCATAGTAATTATAGATATTTTTTTATCTTTTTGAATTATAGACAAACTCGTTTCAGATAAGTCCTCATACATCTCTCCCATAATACTATCATGTACACGAGTAAAGTACTTGCGCTTGGTCAAAGGAGGAAATTGGATCGCTTTCAATTTCGGTTTTTCCTGCCATTTATCACGCCACTCTTGTGTACGAATGTAAAGTTCTGCCAAGGAAATCGTGTCCGTTCCTGATACAACAGGCTGCATCAAGGTTTGCTCTACCATGGTGCGGGATTTAAATAGTTCTGTCAAGTTAGCCCCTGAGAAGGCTCCGCCTCCACTACTTCCTAAATCCAATCCTAAAGAACTGGCTAATCCCAAAGCACTGCCTAATCCACCCCCTCCTGCTTTCTCATCTTCTAAAGCAAAAGATAAGGTAGCGGTGTACACTGGTTTCTTAAAAATAGAATAAGTCAGTCCCAAAGCTGCACCTAGTATTCCTGCTAACACAATGATCTTCCATTGCGATAGTAAGTACGAGTACCATTCTTTGGCTTTCTCGAGTAGTTCTTTGAGGGTGATTTCGTCGTTCTCCATTATAGTTGTTGGTTGTTGGTTCGTTATTCAACATTCGTTGTTCTATGTTCAACATTCAAAATTATTATTTTTTTTGCCGCTAAGGCTTTATTTGCCACGAAGGCGGTAAGGCTCGAAGGTTTTTATTTATTATTGTTCAAAATTGAATATTAGTTATTCAACATTCAAAATTATTATTTTTTTTTGCCGCTAAGGCTTTATTTGCCACTAACCTGCCTGCCGCAGGCAGAGACGCTAGGGCACCAAGGTTAGTCATTGCGAACGCAGTGAAGCCTGCCTACCGCAGGCAGGCAATCTTTATTATGTCAAACTTCGTTGTTCAACATTCGTTGTTCTAATGTTCTTTGTTAAAATTTTGAATATTCAATATGGAATGTTGAATGTTGAATTTTATACTTCGTAATTCGTACCTCGTATATCTTAAACACACCCTTAGCCTCTTTTAAGAGGGGAACGTGTAGTGCTAGTTACACGTATTGTTACATTTTTTAAATTGATACATTTTTGTGAACCGTAAATCGTACATTACAATCACTACCAATCTAATTTTCCTAAAATCAAATCTGGATCGATATGTAACTTAGAAAAAGCAAACCATTTCTTTCCGAGATCTTTCAAAGACGCACCTAGATGATATATTTCTTTTTGGTCGATAATTAAAAAACGATCATGAGCTTTATCAAATTCAAAAACCTGAAGCGAATCATACTGTTTATTGAATTTTTCTACATCTAGTTGTAGCTGTCTGCTAATGCTTTTCGTATATATTTTTACTGATACTCCTTTGTTTTTCTTTGCTAACTGAGTTAAAACCGTTTCGTCGATGTAATTATCAAAAAGTAGAATAGAATAATGTGCTGATTTGATAATTTTTGAAATTAATACATGTGCATCAAACAATTCGCCTTCAAAAAAAACACCCTGTTGTGGTGACAAGTTGGAATTAATTAGTAATTGAAACTCAGTATTTTTTATTTCAATGGAACTGACTTTTTTCTCTAAAACTTCAATTCTATGATTAATAGCATACCCTTTAAGTAAATAATCTTTTAAGATTTTGTTTGCCCAAAGTCTGAATTGTGTTCCTGTTGTAGACTTAACTCGATATCCTACTGAAATAATTACGTCTAGATTGTATAATTTAATATTTCTACTAACTTTTCGGCCTCCTTCATTTTGAACTGTCAAGTATTCCTTGACAGTTGAATCTTCATCTAATTCTCCCTCTTTAAATAGATTATTTATGTGCAAACTGATATTCTGCTTGGTGGATTGAAACAACTGTACCATTTGTAATTGTGTGAGCCAAACCGTATCATTTTCGATTAATACATCAATGGGTTGTGTTTCAGTCCCTGATGTATAGGACACTAGTATATTATTTTCCATAGGGGCATTTTATGGGAATATTATTTTAAATGTTTATTACTTAAAGTCTAGCTTTTCAAACACCCGAATTGCTACATTTTCAAATCGTAAATCTACTATCGTCCCGAAGCATCGGGATCGTAATTAATTAATCATATAAGACATATAAGGAAATATAAGAAAGTCGCATCGTTCTATTTAAGAGCATTTAAGTAGTACTTCCTGAGCACTTATACCTGAACACTTCTATTCTATTTATATAACTGAATCGCTACATTTTCAAATTTCCAAATCGGTACATTATTATATCGTAAATCTTATATCGTACCTCGTAAATCGTACCTCGTAAATCGTACCTCGTAAATCGACCCTAGGCGAAGCCGAACGGAGCGAAGCTAAAATCAATTTTTTATTTATACCCTAATCGCTTTCTGTTTTCCCAATTCGTCCGTTCTTGTTTTTCATCTAAAAACTGTTCCATAACAGTATAAATTTCCATCAATTGCACATCATGTTCGCTGAGTCGATCTTCTAAATTACTTTTTAATTCCATAATTTGCTGTGATAATGAACTTTCTAAAGCAATTGTTTTACGTATTTCAACAAAAGTTCGCATAATAGCGATATTAACTAATGCTGCTTTTTCAGAACGCAATACAGAACTTAGCATCGCTATTCCTTGTTCTGTAAATGCATAAGGTAAATAAGTAGTACCTCGATGTTTTGTGGAACTGGTCACAAATTGTGACGAGTTCCTATCCCACTCGGCTAAAGTAATTTGAAACATAAAATCTTTTGGAAATCGAATTATATTTCTTTTTACTGCCTGATTTAAAACTTTAGTTTCAACTTCATATAGTGTGGCCAGATCAAAATCGAGCATGACTTTTACACCTCGAATTTCATGAATTTTAGTTTGAAAAGCATGTGTTTTCACAATTTGGGATTTATAGTATTCATAAACTGAATAATGGGGGATATTAATTCAGTATTATTTGATTATATTCAGTTATTGAAGGATTACTTAATACATTTTTAAATCGTCCCGAAGCGTCGGGATCTACTATCGGCCCGAGGCGAAGCCGAACGGAGCGAAGCTAAAATCAAATATCGTAAATCGTACTTCGTAAATCGTAAATCGTATATCCTAAAGTCTCCAATAATTCGCGTAATCGTCTTTATTCAGCACGCCTTTGATATCAAAAAGATAAACCGGTCCGTTAGAGAGTTTTTCAAAATCTTTAGGTTGCATGCTACGATATGCTTGATGTCCTACGGCCAAAACGATACTATCGTATTTCCCTTCGGGTGCTGATTGTAATTGAATGTTGTATTCATGGGCTAATTCTGCTGGGCTACCAAAAGGATCAATCACATCTACAGCAATAGAATAGTCTTCTAATTCTTTGATTAAATCCACAACTTTCGAATTGCGAATATCAGAAACCTCTTCTTTAAAGGTAATTCCCATGACCAAAACCCGAGATTTACCTGGATTTTTATCTTGTTCAATTAAGGACTGAACAATGCGTTTGGCAATAAAAGACGGAATGAAATCATTCACGCGTCGTCCTGCCGCAATTACTTGTGGTTCGATCCCGATCATCTTCGCTTTGTGCATCAAATAAAACGGGTCTACACTAATACAATGACCTCCCACCAAACCGGGTTGGTATTGATGGAAATTCCATTTGGTTCCGGCTGCTGCGATCACCGCTTGGGTATCAATCCCCATTTTATCAAAGATAATCGCCAATTCGTTCATTAACGAAATATTAATATCGCGTTGGGTATTTTCAATCACCTTAGCGGCTTCGGCTACTTTAATGGATTCCGCACGATGCAAACCTGCTTTGATGATACTGCCATAAACAGCAGCAATCAATTCCAAAGCTTCGGCATCATTCCCCGAAACAATTTTTAATATGGTAGTCAAAGTACGCACCTTATCTCCAGGCACAATGCGCTCTGGACTATAACCGTATTTAAAATCAATACCTCCTTGCAATCCTGAAACGGATTCCAAAATAGGCAAACAATCGTCTTCCGTACATCCCGGATAAACCGTGGATTCATACACCACCACATCTCCTTTTTTCAAGGCCGAGGCCACACTTTTAGTCGCACCCAATAATGGATTTAGATTCGGCACTTTATTAGAATCAATATCTGTTGGGACCCCAATGATATGAAAATGCGCCTGTTGTAAATCGGCAACATCAGCGGTAAAGCTAATATCACAACCTTGAAAGGCATCCGAGTCCAATTCTTTAGAAGGATCAATCCCTTGTTGCATCAAAGCAATGCGTTCCTGATTAATATCAAAACCTATGACTTTAAAATGTTTCGCCAACTCTAATGCCAAAGGCAATCCAACATAACCCAAACCAGTCACGGAAATGCATTTTTCTTTATCAATAAAGGGTTGTAAGCTATAAGTCATTTTGGTTGTCTGTTTTTGCGAACGCAGTGAAGCAATCTCTAATTTGCCACGAAGGCGCTAAGGCATGAAGGTTTTAATTTATTGTGTCTGTTCGTTGTTCAAGATTCGTTATTTTAATGTTGAATATTCAACATGGAATTTTGAATTATGAATGTTTTAATTTGTAAATCTAATATCGTCCCGAAGCGTCGGGATCATAAATTATTACACACCCCTAGCCCCTCTCCAGAGGGGAACGTGTAGTGCTAGTTACACGTATTGATTCATTTTTAATGCTCAATTGACAATTTTCTTAGTGAGCCTCCGTGCTTTTCCTGAGCTTGCCGAAGGACTTTTTGTGCTTTGTGGTTAAATAAAACTAAGTAATTCGTTCTTACAATTTGAAATCGCAAATTATTTAACTAAATTAAAATTTTATAAATTTCTCTAATTTTTCTTATCCGCGTTCCTCAACAGTACTTCGTCCCGAAGCGTCGGGATCTAATATCGTACTTCGTAAATTACTTAAACGCATTTAAAATCAACAACGACAAACTCGTAATCACACTACCAATACTCACCCATTCGCCAGTACTCATTTTCTTAGTCAATGGTTTTTCAGGAACTACAATTTGAGAACCTGGAGTTACCTTAGGATAGGATTTAAAAAACAAAAATGAAGTTGTCACAGCAGCTTGCCCGTTAGGATAAATCACATAGGCTTTTCTTCTCCACGCTTTAGCATCGGTGCCTCCTACTGAAGACAAATAATAACCAACACCACGTCCACTATTATAGGGGATCTCCGAAGTCAATAAAACACTACCCGTTACTTTAACACTTTCGCTAAACTCAGCTACTTCTATTTCGTCTCCTGGCAATAACGTGACATTGGTACGACTATCTGGATTACGAACAATTCTATCCCATTCAAGAGGAATCGTTGCAAATTTCAATTCGTCTTTTAATTTCTTCAAGGCCTTATTCTTAACCGTATCCTTTTGGACTACAGAAGCATCAACGGTATTTTTATTCACATCAAAATTAACATTGGCTAATTCTTCAATTTGTTTGGCTTTAATAGGACGTTTAATCTTTACCCCTTTACTATTTGCCAAAGGTGTCAATCCTCCCGCACGTTGTAGTAGAGAATATACTTTCTCTTTTTTATCCGCTAGCACATATTTTCCCGGATAATGCACTGCTCCACTCAAAGTAACCATTTCTGGTTTTTCATACACAGCCATTCTACGAATGTTAACCACATCAAAAGGTGCTAATACAAAGTTTTCTGCTTGTTCGTTACTCCCTGGTGTAATTTCTATATTGAATAATTCGGCTCTTGCCGTATTAGTAACGTCTATCTCTTCCGATTGTATCATACGAGCTACCTCAACACGCTTGGATGCCGAACCAATTAATCCGCCAGCTTGTACTAACAAATCATTTAAGGTCAAAGCAGGATTGTAATCGTATTCTCCTGGTTTTTTAATTTCTCCCTCAATAGTCACCTTAAATTCTTCTTTGAAATCCAAGATAGAGAAAACCGTTACAATGTCTTCTTTTTTCAATACAATATTCGCTTGAGGATCTCCTTGCAACGCTTTTCCTAAATTCACAGCTACTGATTCCTTAGTAAAATCCGGTTTCAAACGTACAATAGTAGCACGCGCCGTATAGGCGTCCTCTTTCAAACCATCGGCTTTAGCAACTAAATCCGCGATACGCATGCCCTCATAGAAAGAATAGGTATTGGGTCTAAAAACCGCTCCTTCAATCTTGATACGATTTTCAAAACGATTCAAGATTTTGGTTACTGTAAACACATCTCCTGAACGGGGTTTGTATAACTTATATTCAGCTGCTTTTACATCTCTAACTTTAAACTCTTTGTCGGTTTTTTGCAATACATTCACCGATGCAGTAAAGGCAAACTCATTGAATCCTGAAGCAAACGTTAATAAATCTTGGAAGTTTTCTCCTGTTTTCATCTCAAAAATACCAGGACGTTTAACCTGCCCTTCTACAGTAACCCTTTGGCTGTAAGCAGGAATACGAATGACATCATTGTCTTTCAATCCTATATTATCCGACTGATTGCCATTCACTAAAAAACGATACAAATCAATCGTACGGTACACTTTGTTATTACGGATTAATTCAATGTTTCGGTAACTTCCATTCTTGGCTGGACCTCCTCCTAAGAATAAAGCATTATAAACCGTTGCCAAAGAAGAAATAGAATAATTCCCTGGTTGTCTACTGCCTATCAAAGTCACTTTGATGGTACGAATACGACTCAAACTAATTCCTACCTGAGATTGTCCAGAACGAACCGTACTGTAGACTCTAGCAATGGCATTTTTGATTTTTAGTGTTGCTGCTTCGATGGTCATTCCTGAAACTGCAATTTGTCCTACATATTGAATATTGACTTTCCCTTCTACAGAAACTGGCACAGCATCACTAAACTCCTGAATCCCATACACACTAATTTGCAACTCATCACCAGGTCCTAAAACATAATTGACTGGTGTAGCCAATTTCAAATTAGGCTCAAAATTCAAAGTAGGATTGTCAAACAACTCCGACCCAAAAACCAAAGCATTCAAGCTGTCTTTTACTTTTTTATTGACAACCTTCTCTTGTTTTCTAGCATATTGATCTTTCGAAATAGTATCCGTTTCAAAAGAATTCAACTTATTTTTTTTAAAAGTAGATGCCGTTGTTCCCGATTTCATTCCCAAACGGGCTTTCAATTTGGCAAATTCATTCGCAGGCATTCCTTTAGCCAAAGCGGCTTGTTCTGCTTGCTCGATAGTAACTTTATTAGTTTCTAACTGAGTACGAATTTTAGCCAAATCAGCATCTGACAAATAATCCACTTTTAAAGTACTTAAATCTTGTGCTTTTAATAAGTCTTGTGCTACAACAGTAGCAGTTTGCGTCAACGCAAAAAACAAAAAAGCAATAGAGAATATTTTTTTCATATTGTATAGTATGATATTTTTATTGGGTATTTCGTAAATCGTAAATCGTATATCGTATATCGTATATCTAATTTAATAAATCCGATCCTTGTCGTTCTAAATCATTATAAATATACTTCACATCCTGTGATTGTTCTTTTTGCAAAATCAAATTGGCATCAGGTGTACTCACAAAAATGGTGTTTTTCAACCCAATAAAAGTGGAGAAAACATTGGTGCCAATCACCATATTACCATTGGCATCCACGGGATGGCCTTGAGCAGCCAAATAATCATAAACCGATTCAAAAGAACCTAGGTCAGACCACGCAAATTGCGAAGCGACTACTTTGATTTTTTTAGAACGTTCCATTACAGCATAATCAATACTAATTGACGGAATAGCCATAGATAAATCCAAGTCCAATTGTCCTTCTTGATTGGCTTCCCAAGCGGCTTTGGCCTTGGCATACACTTCCGGTTCAAACGCTTTCAATTCATCCAAAAGCACTCGGGCTTTAAAACAAAACATGCCGCTATTCCACAAGAAATTACCTCTTGATATAAAATCAATAGCAGTTGCCTTGTTGGGTTTCTCACGAAAGGAAAGAACATCGTCTCCTTTATATTCAATATATCCAAAACCCGTTTCAGGTTTCGTTGGCACAATGCCAAACGTGACAATATAATCATCCTGAGCCTTGGCAATCGCAGCTGTAATAGCACAATTATAGGCTTCCATTTCGTCAATAATATGATCAGAAGGTGTTACAATCAGGATGTCATCGGGAGCGGCAGCAAAGGCAGCAAAAGCAATCGCTGCGGCTGTATTTCTAGGTGTGGCTTCTACAATGTCAACATACGAAGTTTGTGTTTTTTCCAACACCTTACGACTCAAATGACAATTATCGACATTACCCACTACAATTACTTGGTTGACCAAATGACTATTACGAGCCACGGTCATTTCAAATAACGACTTCCCCTCAAACAATTCTAAATATTGTTTGGGTTGGCTTTTACGAGACAGGGGCCACAAACGACTTCCTACTCCACCAGTTAATATGACATGTATAATAGATGCACTCATAATTTAAATTTAATTGTTTCAGTCACACTTTTTACTAACAACTGAAAACAGACAACAGATAACCGACAACCGATAACCAATAACTGACAACTATTTCTTCGGCTGTTTGTCTGCTACTTCTTGACGCAAACTACTGCTAGAAAAACGGTGTTCACGAATATTGAAACACAATTCGATTCCTTTTTCTTCGCAATAGGTTCTTCCTGTAAAATTTTTATCCTTGTATTCGTCTCCAATGATACGCACATCAATTTTGAAAGCACGTAAAATATCTTCTAAATCTTGCTCTGTAGCATAGGGAACAATTTCATCTACAAACTTACATCCCTTTAGCTGGATATAACGCTCCACAACAGATTGTACAGGACGGTTTTTTTCAGGACGATCAATGGTAGGATCTGTTTGTAATCCACAAATTAAATAATCACATTGTCTTTTAGCCTCTTCTAACATGGTAATATGACCTGCATGAAGCAAATCAAAAGCACTAAAGGTGATTCCTACTCTTTGTTTGGCACTCATAATTACACTATAATTTGAATTAAAACTCCTTACTTTATTCCACGGCTTCGCCGTTCCCAGTCCCATAATTAGAACTGAAAAAGACCTATTTTAGGCAACGCAAAAGTAGTGAAAATATGCTGAAATCGGTTCGTATTTTTAACCCATCAGGACATTATAAATTATTCACATACCTAATACGCTTCTAAAATACTAATAATCAAGTAAAGTCCCACCTATTTCAACAAAAAATAAATTACAATATCACTAAATCTAGTGAGAGGGAATTTTAGATTTACGAGGTACAAATTACGATGGACAATGGACGATTTACGATTTACGATATACGATATAGTGAATAGTGTTCAGTTATAAATGTTCAGGGTATACAAGTTAAATGCTCTTCAAAGAGCGAAGCGACTTTCTTATATTTTCTTATATGCCTTATAGGGTTCAAATTTATTTAACCACAAAGAGCTCAAAGTACTTCGCGAAGCTCAGGATAATAGCACTAAGGTTCACAAAGTGAATATTCTTAATGTAACTTAAATTCTTAATGGTTCAATTAACTTATCTGAACTTGAATGGAGAGAAGCGACTTTCTTTTGTTTTCTTATATGACTTATATGGTCAAATTTATTTAACCACAAAGAGCTCAAAGTACTTCGCGAAGTTCATGACAATAGCACTAAGGTTCACAAAGTAAATATTCTTAATGCAACTTAAATTCTTAATGGTTTAATTAACTTATCTGAACTTGAATGGAGAGAAGCGACTTTCTTTTGTTTTCTTATATGACTTATATGGTTAATTAATTTACGAAGTACGATAGTAGATTTACGACCCAAGGCGAAGCCGAACGGAGCGAAGCTAATTACGAACTTCAACATTCAAAATTCCATATTGAATATTCAACATTAGAACAACGAATCTTGAACAACGAACAGACACAATAAATTAAAACCTTCGTGGCTTAGCGTCTTCGTGGCAAATTAAAGATTGCTTCACTGCGTTCGCAATGACAACCAACAACCAACAACCGATAACTAACAACCGACAACACTACTTATGCTTCATCTTCAATACACAACCCATCGACTCCAAGACTAAAACATAGTGAGAAGCAGTTACTTCTTGCACTATCGCTTGTTGGTTCACAAACGGACCTGAATCTACTTGAATTGTATCGCCAACTTGATAGGTACTGACTTCAATTTCAGCAACATCTGGCGAACTCAACCATTTTTTGATGGTAGCAATTTCGGCTTCACGAACAATCGCTGGTTGTTGTAACCAAAACAAATAGCGTACCGCTCCTGGAGACTGAAAAACCAAAGAACGGTCTTTCTCTTCCAGATGGACAAAAACATACGAATTGAACAAAGGTACTTCTACCTTCTTTTTACGATCCGTCCACTGCCGCTCTTTGATAACCAAAGGACAATAGCAATCGATACCGATAGCTTGTAATTGCTCGGCTACTTTTTTCTCCCATTTGGGCTTTGTATAGAGTACGTACCAATTCATAATTATCTTTTATTACATCTAAAACCGTCTCCCGACACTTCGGGACGAGTGATTTTTGCTAAAAATGGTATCGAGAACAAATAATATTTAATCTAAATTAGTATTACTTTTATAAGTCTGCACCGTCAGTTCGAGTGATTTTCGCCAGAAAATCGTATCGAGAACAATGATTACGAACCAATTCCTTGATACACAAAGCCAATGGTTTCCAACTCGGCACGATTCAACAAATTACGGCCATCAAACAAAAAGGCTGGTTTTTGCATTCCATCGTAAATTTGTTGCCAATCGTAAGTAGTAAACTCATCCCATTCGGTGAGCACTGCAATGGCGTGAGCGCCTTGACAGGCCTCATACGGACTTGCATACGATTGTACTTGAGCCACATTCGCATCATGCGAACGCGTTTCCAGATAATCCAAATCGGCGATTACTTTAGTAGGCGAAACTTTGGGATCATAGACCGCAATCTGAGCTTGTTCATTAATCAAATCATCTGCTACGTAGATCGCAGCCGATTCTCTGGTATCATTGGTATCTTTCTTAAACGCCCACCCTAAAAATGTGATTTTTTTAGCTGCAACGGTATTGTATAAAGTCAGTACTATTTTGGCAGAAAAACGTCTTTTTTGATGGTCATTCATAATGATTACTTGTTCCCAATAATCAGCTACTTCATTCAGCCCATACGACTTAGCGATATACACCAAATTCAGAATATCCTTTTGGAAACAAGAGCCTCCAAAACCTACCGACGACTTCAAAAATTTAGAACCAATACGACTATCCATTCCAATAGCACGAGCTACTTCATTGACATCGGCACCTGTTTTTTCACATAATTCTGATAGGGCATTGATAGACGAAATGCGCTGAGCTAAAAAGGCATTCGCCGTTAATTTCGATAATTCCGAAGACCACACATTGGTCGTCAAGATTTTGTCGGTTGGCACCCAATTGGCATACACTTCCGCCAAAGCCTGAATCGCTTCTTGTCCTTCGGGAGTAGTATCGCCTCCAATTAAAATTCGGTCAGGATGTAACAAATCTTCCACCGCAGTTCCTTCGGCTAAGAACTCAGGATTGGACAAAATTTGAAATTGCACCCCATTTCCAGTATGATCTAATATGTTTTTAATGGCCTCGGCAGTACGCACAGGCAAAGTCGATTTCTCCACTACTATTTTGTTGTCTTTCGCAATTTGAGCGATTTGACGCGCACACAATTCAATGTATTTCAAGTCGGCCGCCATACCTTTTCCTTTTCCGTAGGTTTTGGTTGGTGTATTCACCGAAATAAAAATCAATTGCGCCTCATCAATAGCTTTATCCACATCCGTAGAAAAAAACAAATTTCTTCCTCTAGACTCAGCTACTACAGCACTCAAACCCGGTTCGTAAATAGGAATATGATCCACATTCTCGTCATTCCAAGCTGCAATACGTTCGGCATTCAAATCCACCACTGTAACCTGAATGTGTGGGCATTTTTGAGCAATCACCGCCATAGTTGGTCCTCCCACATAACCTGCTCCGATGCAACAAATTTTTGTAATCTTCATTGATTCTGAAATTAGTCGTTCGACTTTATTTTAATTATTCTTAATGGATTTTTCAAAAGGAACACGCTGCAAAATACTACGCCCCAAAGTCACTTCATCGGCATACTCCAGTTCATCACCTACAGAAATTCCTCTAGCAATTGTGGACAATTCTACTGGATAATCCATAATTTGTTTGTAAATATAAAAATTGGTGGTATCCCCTTCCATAGTGGAACTCAACGCAAAAATAATTTCACTCACACCACCTTGCTTCACTTTTTCCACCAAAGGACTAATATGCAACTGACTCGGCCCTACGCCATCTATAGGCGAAATCTTTCCTCCTAACACATGGTAAATTCCTCTAAATTGTCCGGTGTTCTCAATCGCCATCACATCGCGAATATCTTCCACTACACAAATAAGCTGATGGTTCCGACTCGCATTGGCACAAATTTCGCAAATCGCACTGTCCGAAATATTATTACAACTAGTGCAATGTTTGATTTCCTCACGCATAGTAACTAAAGCTTGTGACAAATACTGCGTTTGCTCCTGAGGTTGTTTCAACAAATGCAAAACCAATCGCAAAGCCGTACGCTTACCAATTCCTGGCAATTGCGACATCTCATTGACTGCTTTTTCTAATAACTTTGAAGAAAATTCCATGGATACAAAAATAGTAAATTGGACAAACGTATCGTCTTAATATTGATTAGTAGCCAATAACACCAAGGTACAAGCTACCTCTACCTGAATATCGTTCAAGGCTAATAACTGATAAAATTCAGGATTTTCAGTTCCCGGATTAAAGATGACACGCTTAGGATGTGCCTCTATAATATAGTTGTAATAATCTCTTTGACGCACTGGATTCAGATACAAAGTAACCGTATCAATACTTTTAATCGGCAAGGCTTTCGTCTGAATTTTAACCCCAGCCACTTCTCCTGCATTTTGTCCTATCGCTAAAACCGAATGCCCTTTGGCTACCAAATCCGTAATCGCTTTAAAGGCGTAACGCTCTGGTTTAGTTGTAGCGCCCAGCACCAATGTTTTTTTATTTTTCATCTATTTGAATTGTGAACACAAAAGTAATCAAAAAGAAACGGTTGTTTCAAATTATTCCGACTAAACCGTAGCTTGAGGTAAGAAAATTTCTGCCATCATACATCGCGCACTTCCACCTCCACAAGCTTCAATAGTATCTAAATTAGCACTCAAAATAGTAAGATGTTCTTCCAGTTGGGCGATTTGCTTTTTAGTCAAACTTTGACGAGCCGACTCACTCATAACTAAATACCTGCGTTCATTAGCTCCTACTACTTCCAACATATTGCCTGCAAAATTGTTCAATTGCGCTTCAGTAATCAATATGATTTCTTTTTCATCGCCACGCAAACTATCTAAGACCATTTTGCGCTCTTTTTTATCATCAATACAATCAGCACAAATTACAGCGAACGTATCTCCAATGCACATCATTACATTAGTATGATAAATTAACTTACGTTCATCCTCAACCGTTTGAAACGCCTCGAAAATAACGGGAGTATATTCAAAATCCTCACAAAATTCAATAAACAATTCTTCATCAGCACGCGGAGACAAAGCACAATACGCCTTCCCATTTTCTCGATCCAAAACGATACTTCCTGTTCCTTCGAGGAAAAAACCCTCCGCTTCAGCTGAAGTATAGTCCATAATTTCATTGATTTCAAAACCCTCTTCTTCCAAGATATCTAAAATATCTTCTCGGCGCTCTAAACGTCTGTTTTCAGCAAACATGGGATACAACACCACATCACCATTTTCATGAAAAGAAATCCAATTGTTTGGAAAAATACTATCAGGAGTATCCAATTCGGGACGATCATCCACTACAATCACCTGCACACCTACCGCTCTTAATTGAGCTACAAAAGCATCAAATTCCTGCTGTGCTTTAGCATTAACCGTTGCTGGTAACAATCCATCTAATACTTTTTGATAATAATTATTAACAGCAGTTTGTTCGTTCATTCGAAATGCCACAGGGCGAATCATTAGAATAGCGTTACTAGTTTGGTTCATATTTTTTTGTTTAAAGTTTAAAGTTCAAAGTTCAAAGTTAGCAACAACCTTAAACTTAAAACTTTAAACACATTTATTCTCTAATCAAAGGCAAAGTCGAGCATCGCAATAAGCCTTCTTGTTTGGCTATTTCAGCATACGGAATTTCTTCAACGGTAAATCCATTGTTCCGAAGCCAATTATTCAATCTATGAAATTTTCGTTCGGATACCACAACATCAGGAGCTATAGAAAACACATTGGAATTCATATGATACATTTCTTTGCGTTTAATATGAAAGAGATTGTCTTTTCCAAACAAGTCCAATAAAAACAAATAATCGGCTTCTTCCCGAAAACCTCTTTTATAGATGATTCCCTTGTCTTTGCCAACAGGCTGAAAACAACAATCCAAATGCAGTGCATTATCGCGGGCTTCTATTTTAGATTTAACCAAATCGAATTCCTTTACTATTTTGTTTGGAAATAATTGTCTAAGATACTCTACTCCTTGTACATTCGTTCTGGCGGTGATATAATCTTTGTAATCACTTCCTTTGTAGGTTCCAACAAAGATATAATTCTTCCACAACATCACATCACCTCCTTCAATATGTACTGCTGAAGGTGGGCGAACCACTTTAGCAGGATTGAGTTGATCAATAATATACTGTATCGCATCCAATTCTCGTTCTCTATCAGGCAGAATATTCGACTTAACAAATACATCATCAATCACAAACCCAATGTCACGCGTAAAAATCTGATTGTAGTTAGGAATCAATTGCGGACGAAAAACGGTTACATCATATTTTCTCAACACCGACTCAAAAGCATCCATTTCAAGCACCATATCTTGTTCAACGGGATAAGTACCTGCTTTGATATGCTCTAATGATTTAGGGTCGTATGCCTCTTCAGGTTGGGGAGTTGGCCCATTGCTCACAGCAGTTCCTAAAACCACTGCCCGTAAGCGTGATGTTTCATCTTGTACATGTAATTGTAACATAAATTCGGGATTTAAGTGAGCTAAGATAACAAAAAAAGCTTCACTGGAAAGTGAAGCTTTAGATTTATTGAAGTAGAAATTATCGTTTAAATTCTCTCAAGGGATGACCTATATATATTTGTCTTGGTCTTCCAATAGGCTCTTTATTTTCGCGCATTTCTTTCCATTGTGCAATCCAACCTGGTAATCTTCCAATAGCAAACATTACGGTAAACATATCAGTTGGAATTCCTAACGCTCTGTAAATGATTCCAGAATAGAAATCAACATTAGGATATAAATTTCTTGATTTGAAGTATTCGTCTTCCAAAGCCGCAGCTTCTAATTTTTTGGCAATGGCTAAAATTGGATCTTCAACGCCTAGGGTACCTAATACTTCGTCAGCTGCTTTTTTAATAATTTTAGCTCTTGGATCAAAGTTTTTATACACACGGTGTCCAAATCCCATCAAACGGAATGGATCGTTTTTGTCTTTGGCTTTTGCCAAATATTTATCCGCATCACCACCTGTTTTATAAATTTCTTCTAGCATTTCAAGTACCGCTTGATTCGCACCACCATGAAGTGGACCCCATAGTGCTGAAACTCCAGCAGAAATAGAAGCAAACAAACCGGCATGAGAAGAACCTACCATACGCACTGTAGAAGTAGAACAGTTTTGCTCGTGATCAGCATGAAGTATAAATAATTTATCTAAAGCATTAATAACAACTGGATCAGCTGCGTAAGGACCTGTAGGCAATTCAAACATCAAACGCATGAAGTTTTCTACATATCCTTTTGTATTGTCATAGTAGTTCAATGGGAAGCCCATACTTTTTCTATACGTCCAAGTAGCAATCACTAAGAATTTACCCATAGTCTTACATACCGCCTCATACATTTCTTTGCTGTTCTCTACATTAACTGATTTTGGATTAAATGCAGTCAAAGCACTTGTCAAAGCAGATAACACACCCATTGGATGCGCAGTCTTTGGGAAACCGTCAATGATATTCTTCATTTCTTCGTTTACCAAAGTATATTTTCTAATATCCTCTTCAAACTGATGCAATTGCTCAGTAGTTGGCAATTCGCCAAAAATAACCAAATAAGAAACCTCTAAGAAATTCGACTTTTCAGCCAAATCTTCGATAGAATATCCTCTATAACGCAAAATACCTAACTCACCGTCAAGGAATGTAATTTCACTTTTGCATGAACCTGAATTTTTGTAACCTGGATCAAGTGTAATTAAACCTGAAGCGTCACGTAATTTACTAATATCGACAGCGCCTTCATTTTCACTTCCTACAATAACGGGAAGTTCAAATTGATTTCCATCGATTTCTAATGTTGCTATTTTTGACATAATATAAAAAGGAAATAAACTTAATTAAATAATTATTCCTCAAATTTAGGGAATTTCATATTAATTTGAAAGCGAAATTTGAGGTGAAAATGTTAAAATTCAAAAAAAAAGCCATTCACGAAGCGTGAATGGCTTTAAAATAATAAGATATATTTAATTATTTTATCTTGAATGCATTTTTTCCAGGGAAATAAGCCGTATTGCCAAGCTCTTCTTCAATACGAATCAACTGATTGTATTTAGCCATACGATCAGAACGTGAAGCCGAACCTGTTTTAATTTGACCACAGTTCAAAGCTACTGCTAAGTCAGCAATAGTATTATCTTCTGTTTCTCCTGAACGGTGAGACATCACTGAAGTATAACCCGCATTTTTAGCCATGTTTACAGCAGCAATAGTTTCTGTCAAAGTACCAATTTGGTTTACTTTTACTAAAATAGAATTAGCAATTCCTTTTTCAATACCAGTTGACAAACGTTCTACATTAGTTACAAACAAATCGTCTCCAACTAATTGTACTTTATCACCAATTTTTTCAGTCAATAATTTCCATCCATCCCAGTCGTTTTCATACATACCGTCTTCGATAGAAATAATTGGATATTTAGCAGCTAATTCTGCCAAGTAAGAAGCTTGTTCTTCTGAAGTTCTAATTTTTCCTGTTTCCCCTTCAAATTTAGTGTAATCGTATTTCCCGTTTACATAAAATTCTGAAGCAGCACAGTCTAAAGCAATCATAATTTCGTCTCCAAAAGTATATCCTGCATTCTCAACTGCTTTTTTGATTGTATCCAAAGCATCTTCAGTACCACCAGCTAAATTAGGTGCAAAACCACCTTCGTCACCTACAGCAGTAGAAAGACCTCTATCGTGTAATACTTTTTTCAAGCTATGAAAAATTTCAGTTCCCATTTGCATAGAATGAGAAAATGAAGTCGCCTTTACAGGGAAAATCATGAACTCTTGGAATGCGATAGGTGCATCTGAGTGAGAACCTCCGTTGATGATGTTCATCATAGGTACTGGCAAAGTGTTAGCTGAAACACCACCTACGTATCTGTATAATGGCAACCCTAATTCATTAGCAGCAGCTTTAGCAGCAGCCAAAGACACTCCTAAAATAGCATTAGCTCCTAATTTCGATTTATTAGGTGTACCATCTAAATCAATCATCATTTGATCCAATACATTTTGTTCGAAAACAGAAGTACCTACTAACTCATCAGCGATAAGAGTATTTACATTGTTCACTGCATTCAAAACTCCTTTTCCTAAGAACGCTTTTCCTCCGTCACGTAACTCAACAGCTTCGTGCTCTCCAGTAGAAGCTCCAGATGGAACTGCTGCTCTTCCTAGAACACCATTTTCTGTGATAACATCAACTTCAATAGTAGGATTCCCTCTAGAATCAAAAATTTGTCTTGCGTGAATTTTAACGATAATACTCATAATCATTTATTTTATAATGTTGAACTCTATAATTTAAACGCAAATATATTACATCTTTCGTAATCAAAACACAAAAAAAATCAATCTTATTAACGAAAACGTTGTAATTTTTAAGTAATAATTACAGTCAAATTGTGATTATCAAAGTTTTAAAAGAAATAACACTCAAATACAGCAAAATGTTAAATAAAAAAGCGGAGTACTACTACTCCGCTCTCATAACATCTTCAAAGGATGTAATTATTTTTTCATGTTGTCAATAAATTGATCAAACAAATACGAAGAATCGTGTGGCCCCGGACTCGCTTCTGGGTGGTATTGTACTGAAAAACAATTTTTATTTTTCATACGCATTCCCGCAACGGTCTCATCATTCAAATGCAAATGAGTGATTTCTAAATCAGGATGTTGTTCCAACTCTTCTTTATTCACAGCAAACCCGTGATTTTGAGAAGTGATTTCCCCTTTACCCGTAATCACATTTTTAACAGGATGGTTGATCCCACGGTGTCCGTTAAACATTTTATAAGTAGAAACACCATTAGCCAAAGCAATCACCTGATGTCCTAAACAAATTCCGAATAAAGGTTGATTATTGGCTATAATTTCTTTAGCCACACCGATAGCACTTGTTAAAGGATCTGGATCCCCAGGCCCATTAGACAAGAAAAAACCATCTGGATTAAATGATGCTAAATCAGCATAAGAGGAATCATAAGGAAACACCTTGATGTAACAATCTCTTTTCGCAAAGTTGCGAAGAATATTCGTTTTAATACCTAAATCCAAAGCAGCAATTTTATAAGTAGCATTCTCCTCTCCAAAGAAATAAGGAGCTTTAGTAGACACTTTAGAAGCCAACTCTAATCCTTTCATATCTGGGACTTGGGCCAAAGCAGCTTTTAATTCCTCAATTGGAGTACCATCAGTACAGATAACCGAGTTCATAGCACCGTGGTCACGAATATAACTTACTAAGGCACGTGTATCTACATCCGAAATACAAATCAAATTTTGTTTGGTAAAATACGCTTCCAAACTCTCTGAAGCATCCGGACGAGAATAATTAAAGCTGAAATTTTTACAAACCAAACCAGAGATCTTAATACCTTGAGATTCTATTTCTGTATCATTAACACCATAGTTACCAATATGAGCATTAGTAGCTACCATAATTTGTCCAAAATAAGAAGGATCAGTAAAGATTTCTTGATATCCTGTCATTCCGGTATTGAAACATACTTCTCCAAAAGTAGTTCCGCTAATTCCAATTGATTTTCCGTGAAAAATAGTCCCATCACTTAGTAAAAGAATGGCGCTTTGTCTAGTTGTGTATTTCATGTGTAGTTTAATATGCTGCAAATTTAATTCATAAAAGCAGCGAATGCAATAAATTGATTGAAGATTTTTTCAGTGCGTTATAAAAATTTCAAAAAAAAAGGATAAACTAAAAATTAGCTTATCCTTTTCTATTATTGAATGATTATAATCATAATTATTCAGCAGCTTCTGTTGTTGGTTCAGCATCAGCAGCTGGAGCTTCTGCAACAGGAGTTGCTTCTACTTCGTCTGCTTTTTTAGCTTTTCCACCACGACGGCTTTTTGCTTTTTTAACTTCTTTTTTACCTCCGTTGTAAAGTTCGTTAAAATCTACTAATTCGATCATTGCCATATCAG